>Ga0255338_1000335_pt1 | contig 170914 bp, 148 predicted proteins | sample MeOH1_35cm_T4_19_FD_203715 | JGI IMG/M metagenome (GOLD analysis project Ga0255338, IMG submission 203715) | Sandy soil microbial communities from University of British Columbia, Vancouver, Canada - MeOH1_35cm_T4_195 | ecosystem: Engineered > Artificial ecosystem > Sand microcosm >... | reverse complement strand
GGTGTTGGCGCTGGGCACGTCGATGCCGGTTTCGATGATGGTGGAGCACAGCAGCAGGTTGTAGCGCTGGGCCACGAAGTCTTTCATCACGCGCTCCAGCTCACGCTCGGGCATCTGGCCGTGGGCCACCGCGATGCGTGCTTCCGGCAGGATTTCTTCCAGTTTCTGGCGGCGGTTTTCAATGGTGTCCACCTCGTTGTGGAGAAAGTACACCTGCCCGCCGCGCTTGAGTTCGCGCAGCACGGCTTCGCGGATCACGCCGTTGTTTTCGCTGCGCACGAAGGTCTTGATGGCCAGCCGGCGCTGCGGCGCAGTGGCGATCACGCTCAGATCGCGCAGGCCTTCCAGCGCCATGCCCAGCGTGCGCGGAATTGGCGTGGCCGTCAGCGTCAGCACATCGACTTCGGCCCGCATGGCCTTCATGGTCTCCTTGTGGCGCACGCCAAAGCGGTGCTCCTCGTCGATGATCAGCAGGCCCAGCCGCTGGAACTTCACATCCTGGCTGAGCAGCTTGTGGGTGCCCACGACGATGTCGACGCTGCCATCGGCGATGCCTTTGATGGCCGCGGTGATTTCCCGGGCGGACCTGAAGCGGCTCATCTCGGCGACCTTGACCGGCCATTTGGCGAAGCGATCCACCAGCGTCTGGTAGTGCTGCTCCGCCAGCAGGGTGGTGGGGGCCAGCAGGGCCACCTGCTTGCCGCCGGTGATGGCGATAAAGGCGGCGCGCAGGGCGACCTCGGTCTTGCCGAAGCCCACGTCGCCGCAAACCAGCCGGTCCATGGGGCGCGGGCTGATCATGTCCTGGATCACCGCGTGGATGGCGGCGCGTTGGTCAGCGGTTTCCTCAAAGCCGAAGTCGTTGGCAAAGGCTTCATAGTCGCCCGGCGAATAGCGGAAGGCATGGCCTTCGCGCGCTGCGCGACGGGCATAAATGTTCAGCAGCTCGGCAGCGGAGTCGCGTATCTGTTCGGCCGCCTTGCGTTTGGCTTTTTCCCACTGGCCGCTGCCCAGCCGGTGCAGCGGTGCTTCTTCGGCGCTGACGCCGGTGTAGCGGCTGATCAGGTGCAGCTGGCTGACCGGCACGTACAGCGTGGCCTTGTCGGCATATTCGAGGTGCAGGAACTCCTGGAGCGAGGGCGAGCCGTCCGGGTTTTTGTCCTGGCCCAGGTCCAGGTTGAGCAGGCCCCTGTAGCGGCCGATGCCGTGGGCGCTATGGACCACCGGGTCGCCGACATTGAGCTCGGACAGGTCCTTGATCAGGGCTTCAACGTCGCTGACCTGCTCCTGCTTTTTGTTGCGCCTGCGGGTGGTGACGCTGGCGGCAAACAGCTCGGTCTCGGTGATGAAGTCAATGCCTTCCTCGAGCCAGCTGAAGCCGGTGTTCAGCGCGGCCGTGGCAATGCCGAGCTTTTCGTCGCTGGTCTGGAAATCCTCCAGTGAGTCGAAGGCGGGCGGGCTGACCTTGCTGGCGCGCAGGAAGTCGAGCAGGCTTTCGCGGCGGCCATCGCTTTCGGCCAGAATGAGCACGCGATGCGCCGTGTTGCGCACATGCCCCTTGAAGCGGGCCAGCGGGTCTTCGGCGCCGCGCACGACGGACATGGGCGGTAGGGAGTCGAATTCGGCGTACGGGGAGCTCTCACCCCTGCCCTCTCCCAGGGGAAGAGGGTGCCAATCTCCCTTGGTCTCCTCTCCCCCTGGAAGAGGGCCAGGGGGAGGACTCCCCGCTTTCAGCGCCAGCTGCGCATACCCATTGGCCCGTGCGTAAAACTGCTCGGCGCCCAGAAACAGCGACTCGGGCGGCAGGGCCGGCCGGTCGGGCGCATCCCGCACCAGCCGGTAGCGGTCCTTGGTGTCTTGCCAGAAGCGCTGAAAGGCCGGTTCCAGGTCTCCATGCAACACCACCGTGGCATCGCTGCCCAGGTAGTCGAACACGGTGGCGGTCTCGTCGAAAAACAGCGGCAGGTAGTACTCGATGCCGGCCGTGGCGACGCCATTGCCCATGTCCTTGTAGATGCGGCTTTTGGTCGGGTCGCCGTCCAGCAGTTCGCGCCAGCGTTTGCGGAATTTGGCGCGTGCATCGTCGTCCATCGGAAACTCGCGGCCCGGCAGCAGTCGGACCTCGGGCACCGGGTAGAGGCTGCGCTGGCTGTCCGGGTCAAAGGTGCGGATGCTGTCGATTTCGTCGTCAAACAGATCAACGCGAAAGGGCACCAGCGAGCCCATCGGAAACAGGTCAATCAGCCCGCCGCGCACCGCGTATTCACCCGGGCCCACCACCTGGGTGACGTGGCTGTAGCCCGCCAGCGTGAGCTGGGCTTTCAGGCGGCTTTCGTCGAGCTTTTGCTTGACCTTGAATTCGAAGGTGTAGCCCGCCAGGAAGCTCGGTGGCGCCAGGCGGTACAGCGCGGTGGTGGCCGGCACGATCACCACGTCGGCCCCGGTGTCCTTGTCGCGCTGGGAAATGCGCCACAGTGTGGCCAGCCGCTCGCTGATCAGGTCCTGGTGCGGCGAGAAGGTGTCGTAGGGCAGTGTCTCCCAGTCGGGGAACAGGGCGTAGCGCAGGTCCGGCGCGAAAAATGCCATCTCGTCCATCAGGCGCTGCGCGGTAGTGGCATCCGCCGTGATGATGGCGGTGAGCTTGCCGGCCGCTTTCTCGCGCTGTCCCAGGCGGGCCAGCAGCAGGGCGTCGGCGGAACCAACGGGCTGCGGCAGGGTGTAGCGTTTGCCGCTAACGAGTGGAGGTAAATGCATTAATCGGTGCGCCGTCGTTAGGTCGGGTGAATCGTCGGGTCAGGTGAGGCAAGCAAAAATCATGCGGCGAAAAGTTGCGGGAGACATTTCGAAAAAAAGCCAAGCACCCCAAACCATTCGGAGTGGGGTGCTTTCAGCCTGCAGAATCAGGATTTTAGAATCTATGATGAGGCGATGACGGCAACCAGCGCAAATTCCCTCAATTCGTCCATTTCCCGTTTTTTTGCCCTGATTCCCTGTGCCGGGCAGGGTAGCCGCGCCGGAACGCCCGGCGCCAAGCAGTATGAGGTGATTGCCGGCCGGGCGATGGTGTTGCATACCCTGGCGGCTTTTTCAGATGTGGATCGTCTTTCCGGCACGCTGGTGGTGGTGGCGCCGGGGGATATTTTTTTTGACCAGACCCCGGACAGGCCATTCGATGTGGCTGCTTGCGGCGGCGCCAGCCGCGCCGAGAGTGTGCGCAATGGCCTCCAGGCACTGCTCAACGGTGGTGCTCAGGCGCACGACTGGGTGCTGGTCCACGACGCCGCCCGCTGCCTGATCACCGCTGCGCAAATCAACCGGCTGATGCAGGCCTGCGAGCACGACGATGTGGGGGGTCTGCTGGCGCACAAGCTGCCTGACACCCTCAAGGCGGAAGCGGGCGGGCGCGTCGCCGCCACCATTGACCGGGCCGACAAATGGCTGGCCCAAACCCCGCAGATGTTTCGCATTGGTGCGCTGAGCCGGGCGCTCGACATGGCCGGCCCCGCCGTAACCGATGAATCCAGTGCCATGGAAGCCATGGGCCTGGCGCCGAAACTGGTGGCGGGCAGCGCGCAAAATTTCAAGGTGACTTATCCCGAAGATTTCGCACTGGCCGAGGCGATGTTGCTGACGCGCAACCTTGCGGCCTGAAGATCCGAATCGATTGACCACTCTCATCGACAGCCCTCGAGGCGATTACTTTCTTTGTTCCTTGTGAAAGCGCATGCCATGAATTCCGTGCCGTCCACGCCCGTCAATCCGCTTCCCAATTTCCGTATCGGCGAAGGCTGGGATACGCATGCACTGGTGGCCGGGCGCAAGCTCATCATCGGTGGCATTGAGATTCCGCATCCGGTGGGTCTGCTGGGCCATTCGGACGCCGATGTGCTGTTGCATGCCATTACCGATGCCTTGCTGGGTGCTGCCGGCCTGGGTGACATCGGCAGCCATTTCCCGGATACCGATGTGCGTTTCAAGGGCGCCGACTCCATGGTGCTGCTGGCTGAGGCCGGGCGGTTGCTGGCCGATCGGGGCCACAAGATCGGCAACATCGACAGCACCGTCATTGCGCAGGCTCCCAAGCTCGCGCCACACATTCCTGCGATGCGCGCGCGGATCGCACAGGCGCTGAGCCTGGAACCAGGGCAGGTCAATGTCAAGGCCAAGACCGCCGAGAAGATGGGGCCGGTCGGCGAGGGGCTGAGCATGGAAGCCCGCGCCGTGGTGCTGCTGTATTAATGCTGTACCAGAGCTGTCGTTTTTAGTGGCATTGGGCAGCGGACTTTCGAGGGCTCCAGTTTTTTTGACTAGATGATTGCGCAATGACCCGCAGCACCCCGCAGGGCCTCAGCTTCTGCGCAGCTTGATGTGTGCGGCCAGCCCGCCCGAGCCGGTGTTGGTCAGGCCAAACACGCCGCCCATGCGCTGCACCGTTTTCTCGACAATCGCCAGGCCCAGGCCTGCACCGGTTGCGGCCGTGCGCGCTGCATCGCCGCGGAAAAACGGGCGGGTGAGCTTGGGCAGGGTTTCCGGAGCCACGCCCATGCCGTGGTCGCGCACCCTGAGCAGCACCCACTGGTCCCGGACCTTGGCGGCAATATCGACCACGGCCACACCGGTTTCGGCCGTCTTGCCGTAGCGCCGGGCATTTTCAAGCAGGTTGGAAATGACGCGCGAGAGTTCGACCTCGTCGGCGAGGACGGCCAGGTTGTCGGGGACGCTCACTGTGACCCGCATGTCATCGTAGTCGCCCACGGCGTACACCGCCGCGTCGATCACGGCATTGAGTGACACCGGCTCAAGGCGGGCCGGTTCGGGCCGGGCGTAGTCGAGGAATTTGTCAATGATGGCGTCGAGCTGGGTGATGTCGGCCGCCATGTGGTCGCGCGCATCCTTGTCGGCCACGCTCATTTCGGTTTCCAGCCGCAGGCGTGCCAGCGGTGTGCGCAAGTCATGGGAAATACCTGCCAGCATGATGACCCGGTCCTGTTCGATTTTGGACAGCTGTTCGGCCATGCGGTTAAAGCCGATATTGACCTCGCGGATTTCGCTGGTGGCTACTTTTTCGTCGAGCAGGCTCGCGTCAAAATCACCGTCGCGCATGCGGCTGGCCGCGAATGACAGCTGCTTGAGCGGGCGGTTGATCAGGCGCGCGATGAAGGCAGCCCCGGCCAGTGACAGGATTGCCGCGGTGATGAGCCAGATCACCCAGGTGCTGCCGCGGGAAGGCCCGACCTTGGAAGGATCGGTGAGCAGCCAGTAGGCATCCCCGTCAATCGTAAAACCGACCCACAAGCCTTGCTGGCCATTGACGGTGCTGGCTACGACGGTGTTGGCGCCCAGGCGCGCCTGAAGTTCCTGGGTGATGCGCTCGCCCAGTTCGTCGTCCTGCGCGAAGAGTTCGAACTTGTCCTTGGGTTCGCGCGGCGTGATGCGTACACGCTCCTCGTCGGCCAGCGTTTTGATCAGCGACACGCGGGCAATCGAGTCGGAATAGCGCAGGGCCGCACGGCTCAGGTTCACCATCGACGCCAGTTGCTGGGCGCTTTGAATCGCGCGCGGTTCCGATTCCAGTGCGCGGAAGGTTTGAAGCCAGGCCACGATGGAGCCGAGCAGCAGCAATGCCAGAAAGAAAAAGGTCCGCCAGAACAGGCTGAAACCCCGCCGTGGGCGCATCTCCAGCGGAGCGGGGGCGGTTTCAAGCGGTATCGGGTTGGTGGCGTCCATAAAAGTGGGTGGGCATGCCGCAAGGGCGCAATGATGGACGTGAGTCTCGCCCGGTGCCGGTCAGGTCAGCGTGGACAGCCGGCACCTGCAGCGAGACGTTGGGGGGTGGGTGGGCCTGGCGTGTCAGTTGGTTCCATCCGGTACAAAAACGTAGCCGATACCCCAGACCGTCTGTATGTAGCGGGGAACGGCTGCGTCGACCTCGATCAGCTTGCGCAGGCGCGAGACCTGCACGTCCAGGCTGCGGTCGAAAGGTTCGAACTCGCGGCCGCGGGCCAGTTGCGCCAGCTTTTCGCGGGAAAGCGGCTGGCGCGGATGGCGCACCAGGGTTTTCAGCATGGCGAACTCGCCGGTGGTCAGCGGCAGTTCCTCGCCGTTTTTATGCAGGGTCCGGAGGCCCATGTCGAAGGAAAACGGTCCAAAGGTGATCACTTCCTGATCGCTGGACGGCGCACCCGGCACTTCGGCGGTGGGCCGGCGGCGCAGCACCGCGTGGATGCGGGCCAGCAGCTCGCGTGGATTGAAGGGCTTGGCGAGGTAGTCGTCGGCGCCAACTTCCAGGCCAACGATGCGGTCCACGTCTTCACCTTTGGCGGTCAGCATGATGATGGGGGTACGGTCATTGGCGGCGCGCAGGCGGCGGCAAATGGAGAGACCGTCTTCACCGGGCATCATCAGGTCCAGCACGATCAGGTCGACTGCGTCGCGCAGCATGATGCGGTTCAGTGCCTTGCTGTCTTCGGCAAGAATGACTTCGAAGCCCTCCTGGGCCAGGTAGCGGCGCAACAGGTCGCGAATGCGGGCGTCGTCGTCAAGGATGAGGATCTTGTCGGCACGGGCAGTAGGTTGAGCTTGGGTCATAGTCATCCGGTAATTTGTAACAGAGCCATTTTGAAGGCTGAAAACGTCCGATGTCTCTTTTTTCACTTGCTTTGACACACTGTTACAAAAGTTGCGGCCAAATGCAAGCGGCACATACGGTGGATGGGAGTTTCATTCAGTCTCCCGGAGGTGATCCAAAAGAAAACAAAAGGAGGAAGGAACGAAAGGAAAAAAGCGAATTCAAAAGCCTCCACGAAGCACCATGGAGCAGCAGCGCTGTGGCGGGCCCGGTTCTGGGTCGACGGTACAGGACGCAAAATGGACGCTGCCATGCCGTCCTGCGGGTCCAGACCTGCATTCCAAATGGACGGGGTGAGCCGGGCCGGTTCACGCGCGATGTGACCACGGGGTGCCGGGCCAGTTTCTGTCAACCTGATTTCCACTGCTTTTTCATTGCCTGAAAGGTAACCACTTGATGCGTACTCAAAAATGGATAGCTGCCTGCTTGCTCCTGGCCGGCGTCGCAGGCGCTGCGGGCGTTTTGGCTCAGACCCTGCCGCGGGACTCCCTGCAAAATGTGGCGCAGTTGTCGGCCAGCGGGTCGGTGGAGGTGCAGCAGGATCTGCTGTCAATTTCAATGAGCACCACGGTGGGCGGCACCGACGCAGGCTCGGTGCAAACCCAGCTCAAGCAGGCGCTTGATACCGCGCTGGCCCTGGCCCGGCAGGCCGCTGCCCCTGGCCAGATGGATGTGCGAACCGGCAATTTCAGCCTGTACCCGCGCTACGGCAAGGACGGCAAGATCAATGGCTGGCAGGGCACCACCGAACTGGTGCTGGAAGGGCGGGATTTTTCACGCATCACCAGCACGGCGGGCAAGATCCAGACCCTGACGCTGGCGAACGTGAGCTTCGCCTTGAGCCGGGAGCAGCGTGCTAGGGTCGAGGGCGAAGCCCAGGCGCTGGCGATCGAGCGCTTCAAGGTCAAGGCCGGCGAGGTATCGAAAAGCTTCGGATTTAACGGCTACACACTCCGCGAGGTGGCCATTACTGCCAATGATCAGGGTTATCCGCCTCGTCCGCGCATGATGGCCATGCAGGCCAAGGGCGATATGGCGGAGGCGGCCGTTCCCGTGGAGGCCGGCAAGAGCACGGTGCTGGTGAGCGTGAGTGGATCCGTCCAGATGAAATAGCGGGAGTAGTGGGTTTCCCGCATGCCATGCCATGCCAGCCGTTTTGGGGCATTCCTCAGGCGGCGGTCAGGCGGTTTTTGCGTGCTATCGCCATGGCGCGCAGATGATCGTAGATCCAGTTGAAGGCAAAGGTGTAGGGCAGGAAAAACAGCACGATGCCAATGTCCAGCACAAAGGCTTCCCACAGGCCGATACCCAGCCACCAGGCGGCCAGCGGTACGACCGCCAGGATCAGGCCGATTTCAAACAGCACGGAATGAACGGCGCGGGCCAACACGGTGCGCCGAAAGCCCAGGCGGCGCTGCGCCCGGTCAAAGATTGCATTGAACGCCATGTTCCAGGCCATCGCGATCAGCGAGATCATCAGCGTGAGCAAACCCATGTGCGCCAGCGAATAGCCGAGCAGCCAGGTGCCCAATGGCGCGCAAATGGCGATCGCCACCACTTCAAACCCGAGGGCGTGGAAAAAACGTTCCTTGACTGATTTTTGGTGATTCATGGTGCGTTTCAAGGGCTATTTTTTTGCTTTTTCTGTCTTAAAGAGGATTTGCAGCAGTATTTTCATCGCTATTTTGGATATATTTAAATCAATAACCATCTAAAAAGTAGATAGATTAGTGGGTGAATTTGATGTGATCGCATGTGATGCGATGGAATGAGGAGACAGGCTGATGCGCCATTCCCCGGAAGCCCTGACAGCCTTTGCCGAAGCCGCCACCCTGGGCTCGTTTTCCGCTGCGGCGCGCAAGCTCGGCAAAAGCCAGTCAACCGTCAGCAGTGCTATTGCCCATCTGGAAATCGACCTGGGGCTGTCACTTTTTGACCGCAGCAGCCGCAAGCCCACCCTGACCGAGCAGGGGCGCGTGATGCTGGGCAAGGTGCAGGAGATCCTTGCCGCCAGCGATCGGCTGGACCGGGCCGCCAGTCAGTTGGTTGGAGGCCTGGAGGCCCGGCTCAGCGTGGTCTGGTCGGACACCTACCAGTCCGACCGCTTTGAAGACATGCTGATGGCCTTTGAGCAGCGTTTTCCTGATCTCGAATTCGAGTGCCTGATTGCCGAGCACGGCGACCTGGTGTCGCTGGTGCAGACCGGGCGGGCGCAGATTGGCGTGGTCGCGGCGCAAAACGTTTACCCGCCCGATATTGGTGCGGCCATGCTCGCCGAACAATCGGAAATCACGCTGTTTGTCGCCGCAAACCATCCTCTGGCCGGCCTGAAAGACATCACGCCGGAGGTGCTCGCCAATTTTCGCCAGCTACGGCTGGATACCTACCTGGAGCCGGCTGACCAGACGGCGCCCTCGGCGCGCCGTGCCTGGTCGGCGCCCAGCTACCTCATGCTGCTGGAAATGGCTGTGCTGGGTTTTGGCTGGGCGGCCATTCCGCGCTGGATGGTGACGCGTTTTGCCGTGGGCAGCCTGCACGAGCTCGATGCCCGCGGCTGGCCGCAGCGCGTGCCGGTGGATGCCGTCTGGTCACGGCAGCGTCCCTTGGGCCGGGCCGGGACCTGGTTGCTGCAGGAGATGCTGGCGCCGCTGGCACCGCCCGGAAAAGCTGTGTCCAGGAAATAACACGAACAGGCAGCCACTCACGAAAAAGCCTGCAGACCTTGTGTGGCCTGCAGGCCTGGAGTGAAAGGGCGGGAGAACCCGCCGATATCTGGGAAACCTTAGAAGCGGTAGCGCAAACCGACGGTGGTGGCGCTGATGGTGTCGCGGCCGGTACCGGCGAACTTCAGTTTGTGCTCGTCATATTGCAGCACAGCCGACCAGTTGGGATTGAACGCATATTCGGCGCCCACGCCGTAAGACACGCCAAAGCCGTTCTCGCTGCCAGAGGCAACGCCTGAACCGGGCGCGGCAGAAACACTGGTGCGGCCATACGTGGTCCCGAGCTTGCCCAGCAGGTTGAAGGAGTTGTTCAGCGGGAACTTGCCCACCAGGCTCAGGTTGACGCCTTTGGCCTTGGTATTGCCGCCGGCACGGCTGACGTTACCGAAGTCGGTGTACCCCAGTTCCAGACCAAAATTGCTGCTGAAGTAGCTTCCGCCGTAAATGTTGTAGGCGGTGTCGTGTTTGTCCGAGGCGAAAACGCCTGTGCCATTGCTCAGCGAGAAGTCAGATCGCCCGGCGTTGAACCCGACGTAACCGGCACCGGGTGAGTAAAAAGAGTAGTTGCTGCTCGAACTGCTTTGGGCTTGGGCACCTGTGACGGCTGCCAATGCGGCAACAGCCAGTACGGTGCCTGAAAACATTCGGGTCAATGATGGCATGGTTCTTCCTTCTTCCTTGAGTGGATGGGTTGATGACGGCCTCCGGGCGGGAGGCTGTTTGTTATGAAATACCACCTGAAAATTTAGGTTGGGATTTGCGCTGCGACTGTGGGTATAAAAAGCAAATTTTTGTAGGACAAACGCTAATTCTGGACGGGCGTTCGCGTTTGGCGGGCCGGACAAGGCCTGGCGGGCCCCGCTTGATGATTTGCCGAAAAGGGTTGATGCGTCATGCGACAAAGGCTGCTGCTAAAGTTGGGCAATGCAGTTCATCACTCACCTGCCGGGACGCAGCGCCCTGGTACTCGATTCTCCTCACAGCGGTACTGCCTATCCGCCGGATTTTCTGCCTGCCTGTGAGATGCAGACACTGCGGCAGGCTGAAGACACGCATGTCGAAAAGCTTTATGACTTCGCGCCCGCCCTGGGCGTGCACTGGATCGAGGCCCACTTTCCGCGCAGCTACCTTGACGTCAACCGCAATACCACCGAAATGGATGTGACGCTGTTTGATGAACCCTGGCCTGGGCCGGTAGAAAGCGATCCGAAAATACTGTCCAAGGTCCGTCTGGGCAAAGGGCTGATCTGGCGCACCACGGATGACGGTGTGCCTATTTACGGGAGAAAGCTCGCGGTGGCTGAGGTGCAGGCGCGCATTGAGCGGTGCTGGACACCCTACCACGCGGCGGTCGCGCAAGCCATTGATGCGGCTCGCCAGCAGCACGGCTACAGCATCCACATCAATTGCCACTCGATGCCCGCCATTGCTTCGAGCTGCTCCACCGACTTTCCGGGTGAGAAGCACGCGGACTTTGTGGTCGGAGACCGCGACGGCAGCACGGCCCATGAGGCCTTGTCCGGGCTGATTTGCCGGCACCTGGGCGAGCTCGGCTACAAGGTGGCTTACAACCACCCGTACAAGGGTGTGGAACTGGTGCGCCGCCACAGCAACCCTGCACAACACCGGCACAGCATCCAGCTGGAAATCAACCGCAAGCTCTACATGGACGAGTCAACGCTTGAGGTCACGCCGGGCTTCGAGGTGCTGAAGGCGCATTTGCGCTCGCTGGTCAGTCTCTTGCTGCAGACCGATCCGCGCCTGCTTTGACCTGCTTTGATCCTGTTGTGATGTTTCCCCGCCGGCAAAAATGCTGGTGCGCTGCCTTGTGATACTGCGTGGCGAATGCCTTCAACCTTCCAGCCGACATGATTACCTTCTTCAACGACAGTCACCAGGCTCACGCCCCTGAGTTCGAATTTTTTCGGGGGGAGCGTGTGCCGTGCTTTGAGACCCCGGCGCGCGCCGAGTATGTCAAAGCCAGCCTCGCATCCCGCGGCCATACGTTGCGCACTGCGCAGATGGACAGCCGCCCGGTGTTGGCCAGGGTGCATGCGCCCCGCTACCTGGCGTTTCTGGAGCACGCCTGGCGGGACTGGGCCGCGCAGGAAGCCGGCAATGACCAGCGCCAGCCTTTTCCTTCCGTCTGGCCGGTGCGCACCCTGCGCAGCGATGTGGAGCCCGTGAATTTCATCGCCCGGTTGGGCCTGTATTCGATGGACAACGGCTCGCCGCTCGCTGCGGGCACCTGGATGGCGGCCAAGGCTGGTGCGGATGCCGCCGCCAGCGGGGCCGCTTTGCTGGCAGGTGGGAAAAGCGGTGAGCGGGCCGTGTTTTGCTGCAGCCGCCCGCCCGGCCACCATGCCGGGCCGGATTTCATGGGTGGCTATTGCTTTTTGAACAACGCGGCGGTGGCCGCCCAGGCACTGCGCGATGGCGGCGCGGCGCGGGTGGCCGTGCTCGACGTGGACTACCACCACGGCAATGGCACGCAAAGCATTTTTTACGACCGCGCCGATGTGCTGTTTATCAGCCTGCACGGTGATCCGCTGACCGAATACCCGTTCTACCTGGGCCATGCCGATGAGACCGGCGTCGGCGAGGGCGCCGGGTTCAACCTGAACCTGCCACTGCCTGCGGGATGCACGGCAGCGCGCTGGTTTGACGCGCTGGCGCACGCCTGCCTTCGCATCGCGGCCTATGGAGCGGACGCGCTGGTGGTTTCGCTGGGGCTGGACACTTTTGCCGAAGACCCCATTTCCAAGTTTTCCCTGCAGACCAGTGACTTCAGCCGCCTCGGCGAGCGCCTGGGCGCGCTCGGCCTGCCGACGGTGTTTGTACTGGAAGGCGGTTATGCTGCTGCGGCGCTGGGCACCAATGCGGTGAATGTGATTGAAGGATTTGAGGGCATCTGAATGGACCAGATCGATTGCGTGGTGATAGGGGCGGGCGTGGTGGGCCTGGCGGTGGCGCGCGCGCTGGCGTTGCGGGGCCGTGAAGTGATGGTGCTGGAGGCGGCGGACGCCATTGGCACCGGTACCAGTTCGCGCAACAGCGAAGTGATTCACGCGGGCATCTATTACCCCCAGGGCTCGCTCAAGGCCCGGCTGTGCGTGGAGGGCAAGGAACTGCTTTACGCCTATTGCGCCGAGCGGGGCATTGGCCACAGCCGCTGCGGCAAACTGATTGTGGCGACCAGCGATGCACAGGTGGCGCAACTGCAGGGCATCATCGCCAAGGCGGCGGCCAACGGCGTGCACGACCTGGCACTGCTCACACGCGAGGAGGCGAGGGCGCTGGAGCCGCAACTGGCGTGCGTGGCGGCGGTGCATTCGCCCAGCACCGGCATTGTCGACAGCCATGGGCTGATGCTGGCGCTGCAGGGCGATCTGGAGAATGCCGGCGGCCTGGTGGTACTGAACTCGCCTTTGGCCCGGGCGGAATGTGCGCGGGAGGCTATTATTTTGATAGCGGAAGACGGCACGAGACTGCAGGCCAAAACCGTGGTCAATGCGGCGGGCCTGCATGCGCAATCTCTCGCCCGGCGGTTTGACGGGTTGGCCGGCCACCATGTACCGCCCAGTCATTACGCCAAGGGCAATTACTTCACGCTGTCGGGGCGCTCACCATTCAGCCGGCTGATCTATCCGGTACCGGAAGCTGCGGGTCTTGGCGTGCACCTGACGATCGACCTGGGCGGGCAGGCCAAATTCGGGCCGGATGTGCAATGGGTCAACTCGCCCGACGACCTGGTGGTGGACCCGGCGCGCGGCGAGGCGTTCTATGCGGAAGTACGCAAGTACTGGCCGGCGCTCCAGGATGGGGCCCTGATACCGGGCTACGCTGGCATTCGCCCCAAAATCCAGGCGCCGGACGAACCGGCCAGGGACTTTCTGATTCAGGGCCCGGACGTGCATGGCGTACCCGGGCTGGTGAATCTGTTCGGCATTGAGTCACCGGGCCTCACCAGCTCGCTGGCGATTGGCAACTACGTCGGCAGATTGCTGTAGAGCTTGCCGTGCTAGCGGTGCCGGCAGGGCGTTTCGGGCTTCAGCTTATTGCGCGGTCCAGCCGCCATCCATGTTCCAGGCGACGCCGCGAACATTGTTGCCGGCCGGCGAGCAAAAGAACACCGCCAGCGCACCCAGTTCTTCGGGCGTGGTGAATTGCAGCGAAGGCTCTTTTTCGCCCAGCAGCTGCTGGGTGGCTGCCTCGATGGAGAGGCTTCCTGCTGCGGCCCTGGCATCCACCTGTTTTTGCACCAGGGGTGTCAGTACCCAGCCGGGGCAGATGGCATTGCAGGTCACGCCGCTGGTGGCGTTTTCAAGCGCGGTGACTTTGGTCAGCCCGACAATGCCGTGCTTGGCTGCCACGTAGGCCGATTTTTCTGCGGAGCCGACAAGGCCATGCACCGAAGCGACATTGATGATGCGGCCCCAGCCCTTGCCATTGTCGGCGGCCAGCATGGCGGGTAGCGCCAGGCGTGTGGCATGGAAGGCGCTGCTCAGGTTGATGGCGATGACGGCATCCCATTTTTCAACCGGGAAATTCTCTACCCGGGCCACGTGCTGTATGCCCGCGTTGTTGACGAGAATGTCGATCTGGCCGAACTGGATGGCGGCGAATTTCATCATGTCTTCAATGTCGGCAGGCTTGCTCATGTCGGCACCGTGGTAGGCCACCTTGACGCCCAGCGCCACGATCTCCGCCTTGGGCCCGTCCACATCGCCAAACCCATTGAGGACGATGTTGGCGCCCTGTGCGGCGAGGGATTTGGCAATGCCCAGGCCAATGCCGCTGGTGGAGCCGGTGACGAGAGCTGTTTTACCTTTGAGCATGTTGTTTCTCCGGATGATTTACGATGGTTGGCATGAGATTCAAACGGCGCCTGCAGGCAGCGTGTCCAAAAAATTCTCAAGCAATTATCGAGCCTTTCAAATCCAGCCCCTGAACCCAACTACTGACAACACTGAAGCGGACCGCCTGCACCATGACTGAACCCAGCCTGAACCATGTAACTTGCCCGGATGCGTCGGGAGGCCACCGTATGGCCTATTGGCAGTGGGGCCGGCCCGATGCCGCGCATGTGGTGGTCTGTGTGCATGGCCTGTCGCGCCAGGGGCGTGACTTTGACGTGCTGGCGCAGGCCTTGTGCCGGCAGGCCGAGCAGGCTGCGCCGGGATCCGGCGGCCTTCGTGTGGTCTGCCCCGATGTGGTCGGACGGGGTGAAAGCGACTGGCTGAAAGATCCCATGGGCTACCAGTTGCCGGCTTATGTGGCTGACATGCTGGTGTTGCTGGCTCATTTGCACGACCGGGCGCCCATCACGACGCTGGATTGGGTGGGTACCAGCATGGGCGGGCTGATCGGCATAGGAGTGTGCGGCCAGCCGGGTCTGCCATTGCCCGTTCCGGTGCGGCGCCTGATACTCAATGATGTCGGTCCTGCCCTCCAGTGGAATGCGATTGTGCGGATTGGCGCGTATCTCGGAGAGGCGGGACATTTCGGCTCGGTACAGGAGGCGGCTGATGCGATGTGGGCCATTTCCTCCAGTTTTGGCCCGCATACCCCCGAGCAGTGGCTGGCCTTGTCGCGGCATATGGTCAAGCCAGTGTCGCAGTCTGCAGACAGCCAGTGGCGGCTGCATTACGACCCGGCGATAGCGGTGCCGTTCAAACAGGCGACCGAGGCTTCCACGCTGCAGGGCGAGGCCACGCTCTGGAAGCTTTACGACAATATTACCGCCCGTACGTTGCTGATACGCGGTGCGCTGTCCGATTTGCTGAGCGCCGAGACGGCTCATGCCATGACAGAACGCGGTCCCCGCGCCCGTTTGGTGGAGTTTGAAGGTATCGGACATGTCCCCACGCTGATCGCGGAGGATCAGGTCGCGGCCGTAACGGGCTTCCTGTTGGGCTGATGCCGCGACCATGCGGGATGAGTCCCGGGTAACCATTTGATAGAGTTTTCATGAAAAGCAATGTGCTGGGGCCGGAAGGCCCCACAGCCCTCCAGGGGCCCAACGCCTCCATCGTCACGGCCACGGCCGACAGCCCGTCCGACCAGCCGAACGCGCTGGCGCGCGCGCGTGCATTTGCCGAGCCGCTGATTGCCGGCGAGACGCTGGATACCGGCGAAAACATCCTGGCCCATGCCGACGCGGTGGCGGCCATCCTCAAGGGCATTGGCGGCTCGGAAGCCATGCAGGCGGCCACCTACCTGGTGCATGCCTGCCAGCATCTGACCAAGCCGCAGGAGGTGATTGCCAAGGCATTCGGCGCCAACTATGCCGCACTGGCGATCGAAACGACCAAGCTGGTTCATGTGCAGCGGCAGGCCCGCACGGCGGATGCCAAGGCGCAGCTCCTGGATGACCCGGCGGCCCAGACCGAGAACGTGCGCAAGATGCTGCTGGCGTTTTCGCGTGATCTGCGCGTGGTCATGCTGCGGCTGGCGTCACGTCTGCAGACCCTGCGTCACTATGCGGCAACCCGGCAGGCGGCACCGCTAGCGCTGGCCCATGAGTCGCTGCACGTTTTTGCGCCGCTGGCCAACCGCCTGGGCATCTGGCAAATCAAATGGGAAATGGAAGACCTGGCCTTCCGCTTCCTGGAGCCTGAGACCTACAAGCAAACGGCGCGGCTGCTCGATGAAAAACGCGTGGAGCGCGAAGGGTTCATGGAGACCTTGCGCGCGCAGCTTGAGCGCGAGCTGAACCAGAACGGCATTGCGGCGCTGGTGCAGGGGCGACCCAAGCACATCTACAGCATTGTCAAGAAGATGCGTGGCAAGTCGCTCGGGTTTGATCAGGTGTTTGACATTCGCGCCTTGCGGGTGATTGCGGCAGATATCAACGGCTGTTATGCGGCGCTGGGTTTTGTGCATTCGCGCTTCACGCCCATTGAGGGTGAATTTGACGATTACATCGCCAAGCCCAAATCCAACGGCTACCAGTCCCTGCACACCGTGGTGCGGGACGACGCCGGCCGGGCGGTCGAAATCCAGATACGCACCCAGGCCATGCACGACCATGCCGAGCATGGCGTGGCCGCGCACTGGGCCTACAAGGAGGCCGGCACCAAGGGCTACAGCGGCGTCTCGGCCAGCAGCGAGTACGACGCCAAGATCGCCGTATTGCGCCAGTTGCTGGCCTGGGAGCGCGACCTGTCGGGACCGGCGGCCCAGCGGGCGCGGGAGGCCAAGCAAGGCCTCTTCGAAGACCGCATTTACGTGCTCACCCCCGACGCCGCCATTGTGGAGTTGCCTCAGGGCGCGACGGCGGTGGACTTTGCCTACAGCGTGCACACCAGCCTGGGGCACCGCTGCCGCGGCGCGCGCATCGATGGTGCCATGGTGCCGCTCAACACGCCGCTGCAAAACGGCCAGACGGTGGAGGTGGTCACCGCCAAGGAAGGCGGCCCCTCGCGCGACTGGCTGAACCCTGAACTGGGCTTTCTGGCCAGTCACCGGGCCAAGTCGAAAGTGCGTGCGTGGTTCAATGCGCTGGCCATGGAGCAAACCGTGGCCAAAGGTCGGGAGGCGGTTGAAAAGCTGCTCCAGCGAGAGGGCAAGACCGCCATGAAGCTGGATGATCTTGCCTTGCAACTGGGGTTCAAGACGGCGGACGATCTGTTTGAGGTGGTGGGCAAGGACGAGTTGTCGCTGCGCACCATAGAGAACATGCTCAGGCCGCCGGAGCCGGTGCTTTCGCAGGATGACTACCTGCTGGCCAAAAAAGCGCGCCAGCCCGACAAATCCAGCCAGGCAGGCAAGGGTGGCAAGGGGAGTGTGCTGGTGGTCGGTATTGATTCACTGCTGACCCAATTGGCCAAATGCTGCAAGCCCGCACCGCCGGACGAAATTCTTGGGTTCGTCACCAAGGGCAAGGGTGTGAGCATTCATCGCAGTGATTGCAGCAACTTTCGCAACATGGCCAGCGGAAGTCCTGACCGCGTCATCGAAGTGCAGTGGAGCTCGCCCAAAACGCCGGATGGTTCGGTCTATCCGGTGGATGTGTCCGTGGAGGCCGCCGACCGGCAAGGGCTGCTGCGCGATATTTCCGAGGTGTTTGCCAAGGAAAAAATGAATGTGATCGGCGTGCAGACACAGTCGGTCAAGGACAACCGCGGCGGCACGGCCTGGATGACATTCACCGTGGAGGTGGCACAGTCGGGCCGCCTCAACCAGGTGCTGGGTCTCGTGGCTGAAGTGCCAGGCGTGCGCTCTGCCCGCAGGCGTTGAGTTGGCGCCGAAGTGTTAACGCAGCAAGCGAACGCGGGGGGCTCTCCACCCCAGCAGGGGCCGCGGGACTGGCTTCGCCAGACCGCAGGCGCAGCGGCCCCCTCGGGGGGCAGAGAGCTACACGCAGTGAGCGAACGTGGGGGCCACATTCTCTTCTGCTACAATACGAGCTTCGAACAGTCCTTAGGCGCGTAGCTCAGCTGGTTAGAGCACCACCTTGACATGGTGGGGGTCGTTGGTTCGAGTCCAATCGCGCCTACCAATCCTTCTAAAGGTTGACCCGGAAATACTGCATCACTTTGTTGGTGCGGTCATTTACACAGGGTAAACCAAGGGGATTGTGTATATCCGGACTTCCTAGAATGTACCGAACCCTGTCGCTTCGACGCAGGCCGTCATTCAGAGGAGCAATCAGTGCAAAAAAGAAAATCCACCAGCCCGAAACCGGGTGTATTGCCTTCGCAGGAGTCATCTCCTGCCGATGGCGCTCCCGACGTCACCAGCGGCAAGGCTGCCGCTGCCGAGGCTGTGCCACTGCGGGTGATCAAGAAGTACCCGAACCGACGGCTGTACGACACCGAAACCTCGACCTACATCACGCTGACCGAAGTGCGTCAACTGGTGATGGACAGCGCCCAGTTTGTGGTGCGTGATGCCAAGACCAATGAAGACCTGACGCGCAGCATCCTGCTGCAGATCATTCTGGAAGAAGAAACAGGCGGCGCACCGATGTTCACCGAGGCTGTGCTGGCCAACATCATCCGTTTTTACGGCAATGCGATGCAGGGCTTCATGGGCGCCTACCTGGAGAAAAACGTCCAGAGCTTCATGGACCTGCAGGTGAAGATGGCCGAACAGTCCAAGGGGCTGAGCCCCGAAAAATGGGCGCAGTTCCTGAATGCGCAGTCACCCATGATGCAGGGCATGCTGGGCACCTATGTCGAGCAGTCCAAAAGTGTTTTTACGCAAATGCAGGAACAAATGCAAAAGCAAAGCGAACAGATGCTGTCGGCTTTTGGCCTGAAGCGCTGAACATTCGATTTTCTGTCTGATGTGCATGCAGGGCCATCGCGGCCCCGCCCGCTCCCGGCTTTGCCTGCTCTGAGACAATAGAGACCATGAGCGAAGTACTTTCCCCAATGACTGCAGTCTCCACCAAACCCGTCCCTCGCGTCGGGTTTGTCAGCCTGGGCTGCCCCAAGGCGCTGACAGATTCCGAATTGATACTCACCCAATTGAGTGCTGAGGGCTATCAGACGTCCAAGACCTTTGAGGGCGCAGACCTGGTGATCGTCAACACCTGCGGCTTCATCGACGATGCCGTCAAGGAGAGCCTGGACACCATCGGCGAGGCGCTGGCGGAAAACGGCAGGGTCATCGTGACGGGTTGTCTGGGTGCCAAGGGCGGCGAGGGGGCTGGCAACCTGGTGCGCCAGATGCATCCCAGCGTGCTGGCCGTGACCGGCCCGCACGCCACGCAGGAGGTCATGGATGCGGTGCACCTGAACCTCCCCAAGCCGCATGACCCGTTTGTGGATCTGGTACCCAACGCGTTTGGCGTTGCGGGCATCAAGCTCACGCCCAGGCACTATGCCTACCTGAAGATCAGCGAAGGGTGCAATCACCGCTGTACCTTCTGCATCATTCCCTCCATGCGCGGCGACCTGGTGTCGCGACCCATCGGTGATGTGCTGAACGAAGCACGCGCGTTGTTCGAAGGGGGCGTGAAAGAGCTGTTGGTGATCAGCCAGGATACCTCCGCCTATGGCGTGGATGTGAAATACCGCACCGGGTTCTGGGATGGCAAGCCGGTCAAGACCCGCATGCTGGAACTGGTCCAGGCGCTGGGCGATATTGCCGAGCCCTATGGTGCCTGGGTTCGCCTGCACTATGTGTACCCTTACCCCAGCGTCGACGAAGTGCTCCCGCTGATGGCTACCGGCAAGGTTTTGCCTTACCTGGATGTGCCCTTGCAGCACAGTCACCCCGATGTTCTGAAACGCATGAAGCGCCCAGCCAGCGGCGAGAAAAACCTTGAGCGCATTGTGCGCTGGCGTGAGATCTGCCCCGAGATTGTGATTCGAAGCACCTTTATTGCCGGCTTCCCGGGCGAAACCGAAGCCGAGTTTGCGCACCTGCTGGAGTTCATGCGCGAGGCCCGCATCGACCGTGCCGGCTGTTTTGCCTATAGCGCGGTGGAAGGCGCCACGGCCAACGACATTCCCGGCATGCTGCCGCTGGAGGTGCGTGAAGAGCGGCGCGCCCGTTTCATGGCGGTGGCTGAGGAGGTTTCAAGCCAGAAGCTGCAGCAGCGCGTCGGCGCCACGATGCAGGTGCTGGTCGACTCCGCCCCGGCCTTGGGCCGCAAGGGCGGTACGGGCCGCTCGTATGCGGACGCGCCGGAGATTGATGGCGTGGTCAAATTGCTGCCGCCCGAGAAAATCAGCAAGACACTCAAGGTGGGTGAGTTCACCCGGGCCCGCATTGTTGGAACCCAGGGTCACGACCTGGTGGCCATACCGGTCTGATTCATTTCCCGCTCCAGCCGCTTGGGGGTCTTCAGCCACCCTCAGGCATATCAGCTTGTGCGCCGATCTGGCGGACGAAAATAGCGCATGGATGCGGACGTCATTTACTGGCCCGATCACGAAGGAAATCCCGATTGCGGACGGCGGCCAAAAAGCAAAAAAGGCCACTGGAGACAGTGGCCTTGATTTGGCTGTACTTGTGTACGTTGAGTAATTTTGGTGCCCGGGAGAGAACTCGAATCTCCACATCTTGCGATACACGGACCTGAACCGTGCGCGTCTACCAATTCCGCCACCCGGGCACAGCAAGCAGTGTACCATTACATCGGCCTCTTATCGGGTCGACCTCCGAAAATATTTCAAATTTCCGCTGGAAATCCGGTGTTGCAAAATCGCAAGGAACGCAGATGGCCGACCATCGCCACAAAACCCTGCGAATGATGCTCGCATCACCCGGTTCTCACCGTAATCCCGGTCTATCCGTCGATGCACCGGTTTTTCATTCATCATGGCCAGTATCTGATACAAACATGAATATTGATACAGACATGGCCAGCCCCCATATTCAACTCCACGGTTTTCAAGCCCACAGTTCAACAGCCTGTTAGCCTGTTGCTGGCGGCACCTCACAAAAAGAGATTTTTTATCAAAACAACGCATCAAAATTCCGGCGCATCGTCCGGACTCCTCGCTGAATTCGAGGGTACGGTTTCCGGCCACCGCGACGGCCATGGCTTCGTTCTGCGCGACGACGGTGAACCCGACATTTACCTGCCGCCCAACGAAATGCGCGCAGTGCTGCACAAGGACCGCGTCAAGGCGCGCATCGTGCGGCACGACCGGAAAAACCGGCCCGAAGGGCGCGTCACCGAAATCATCGAGCGCTCGCCCAACCCCATCATTGGTCGCTTGCTGCAGGAAAGCGGTGTCTGGCTGGTAGCGCCCGAAGACAAGCGCTACGGCCAGGATATCCTGATTCCCAAAGGGGCGACGGGCACAGCCAAGAGTGGCCAGGTTGTGGTGGTGCAGCTGACCGAGCCGCCCGCACTGTTTGGCCAACCGGTGGGACGGGTCATGGAAGTGCTGGGTGAAATTGACGATCCGGGCATGGAAATCGAGATTGCTGTGCGCAAATATGGTGTCCCGCATGAATTCAGCGGCGAAGCATTGGCCCTGGCGCGTACCCTGCCCGACGCGGTGCGCCCGGCGGATAAAAAACACCGCGTAGATCTCACCGACATCCCCCTGGTCACCATTGACGGGGAAGATGCCCGCGATTTTGACGATGCCGTCTATTGCGAGCCCGCCAAAGTCGGGCGTGGCAAGGGCTGGCGCCTGCTGGTGGCGATTGCAGACGTGAGCCATTACGTGGAGACCGGCAGCGCCATTGACATTGATGCGTATGACCGGGCCACCAGCGTGTATTTTCCGCGCCGCGTGATTCCCATGCTGCCGGAAAAGTTGTCGAATGGCCTGTGTTCGCTCAACCCCAACGTCGAGCGCCTGTGCATGGTGTGCGACATGCTGGTCAACGCCAAGGGCGAGGTTCACGCCTACCAGTTTTATCCGGCTGTGATGTTCAGCCAGGCGCGGCTTACCTATACCGAAGTGGCTGCCATCCTGGCCAACACGCGCGGCCCCGAAGCCGCGCAACGCGAGGCAGTGGTTCCGCACCTGTTGAATTTGCACGATGTGTACCAGGCCCTCCTGAAGGAGCGGGGCGTGCGGGGCGCCGTCGATTTCGAGACCACCGAGACCCAGATCGTGTGCGACGAGGCCGGGCGCATCGAGAAGATCGTGCCACGCACCCGCAACGTGGCGCACCGCCTGATCGAAGAAGCCATGCTGGCGGCCAATGTGTGTTCGGCCGACTTCATTGAGCAAAGCAAGCATGTGGGCCTGTACCGCGTGCATGAAGGCCCGACTCCTGAAAAGAAGGACATGCTGCGCAACTACCTCAAGGCGCTGGGGGTGGGCATGACCATTGGCGAGGAGCCGACCCCCGGCGAGTTCCAGCAGATTGCCGTCGCCACCAAGGACCGGCCCGACGCGCTGCAGATTCATTCCATGCTGCTGCGCTCCATGCAGCAGGCCATTTACACGCCGATCAACAGCGGGCACTTTGGCCTGGCCTATGAGGCCTATACCCACTTCACCAGTCCCATCCGTCGGTATCCCGACCTGTTGGTGCACCGCGTGATCAAGGCCGCACTGACAAAGTCCAAATACCAGTTGCCGGTGTTGCCCACACCGGGCGAGGCCGAGGCCAAGCTGTCCAAGCGGCTGGCCTCCCGTGTCAGGGATCCGTCGGAAAAACCCAAAAAAATCAGTGCCGACCAGCTGGCCTGGCAGGCGGCCGGCCTGCACTGCAGCGCCAACGAGCGGCGCGCCGACGAGGCCAGCCGCGACGTGGAAGCCTGGCTCAAGTGCAAGTACATGCGCGAGCATCTGGGCGAGGAGTTTGGTGGCGTGGTGACGGCGGCAACAGGGTTCGGCATTTTTGTCACGCTCGACGCGATGTATGTGGAAGGTCTGGTGCACATCACCGAGCTGGGCGGCGAGTACTTTCGCTTTGACGAAGCCAGGCAGGAACTGCGCGGCGAGCGCACCGGCATCCGCTATGCGATTGGTACGCGGGTACGCGTGCAGGTCAGCCGTGTCGACCTGGATGGCCGCAAGATCGACTTCCGTCTGGTGCACGAGGGTGAGGCCTTGCTCGGTCGTGCCATGAAGGACAAGACCGGCGGTCATGCCGGAGAGCTGCCGGCGCAGGAGCGGGGTACTTCTTCGCGCAAGGCCGGGGGGCAGCGTGCAGGCAAGGGCGCAGGAAAACGCTCCGAGACACGCTCCGGCAGCCGCGGTACGGGTACCAGCACCGCAAGGCGGGAGACCACGGACCGAAGCGCCGACAGGACACCCGAATCGCCGATACAGGCGCTCAAGGCGGCAGTGAAAAAGTCGGTCGGCAGTGCCAGCCGGAAGCAGGGCAAAAAGCCCCGCCGCTGAAGTTTTCTCCCCGTCCTGCTTTTTAATCCTTTTGGCGCGCCCGAAAATTTATGCTGATCCGCATTCTGGCCTTCCTGCTTGAGACATTTTTCTTCCTGCTGATCGCTGCCGCGCTCTTGCGCGCCTGGATGAACTGGGTAAGGGTCAACATGAGCGCGCAGCCGGGCAGCTTTGTCATGGCGGTGACGGATTGGCTGGTCAAGCCGCTGCGGCGCGCGCTGCCCAAGGTGCTGGCCCGGTCGCGGGTGGACTGGGCGAGTGTGCTGGCCGCCGCCCTGCTGGCACTGGGCTACGCCCTGCTGTGGGGGCTGCTGTTTGGCGTGGTGCTTGGCGCGATCTCCTGGGCCTCTGCGCTGGGGCCGACAGCCTTCCTGAGCCTGCTGGTGTTCGCGCTGAAGATGCTGATCCGGGTGGCGTTGCAGACGCTGTTTATCCTGGTACTGGGCTATGCCATCATGTCCTGGATCCAGCCTGGCTCACCGGCGTATGGTTTGCTGGCCCGCCTTGCCGAGCCGCTGTTAACACCGCTGCGGCGTGTGATTCCCACCGTCGGCGGGCTGGATCTGTCAGCACTGGTACTGTTGCTGGTACTGCAAATCGGCTTGATGGTGCTGGTCTAGCAGGCGTTGCCCGCCAGGGCCGACGCCGTCAGCGCCACGCCCGGCCGGTAGGTGGCCCATTCGTCGGCCAGGTTTCCATGGGCGAACACCGCGCAGCAGGCCGCTTCAAAGGGGCCTTGTCCGCCTGCCATGGCGGCTCCGATCATGCCTGCCAGCACATCACCGGTGCCCGCCGTGGCCAACAAGGCGTTGCCGCTCGCGTTGATACAGGGCGGCTGGCCTGGCGCGGCAATGACACTGCCCGAGCCCTTGAGAACCACGGCGCATTGAAACCGGCTGGCCAGTTGCCGGGCCGCTGCAAGGCGGTCGGCCTGAACTTCAGGGGTTGTCGTACCAAGCAAGCGCGCGGCCTCCAGCGGATGAGGTGTCAGTACCGTGTCGTATCCGCGGTAATGGCGCGCCTTCAGCTGGGTTTGCAGCTGAGGGTCTTCGGCCATCGCATTGAGCGCGTCGGCATCCAGCACCACTTGCGGGGCGGCTGACAGCACCTTGGCCAGGACAGGTTTGACCGCTTCTCCGCCGCCGCACCCGCATACCACGACCTGCTGCTTCAGGTTCAGCGCCCCGGGATTGCGGAACATGAGTTCCGGTTGCGTGGGATCGACGTTCATGGGGACCTCACCCATGCCGGTGAGCAAAGCTACGTAAACCCGGCCGGCGCCCGCATGCAGTGCCGCTCTGGCTGCCAGCAGGGCGGCGCCAGTCATGTGCCTGCCGGACGCTGATTCACCCCCCACGACGGCGACATCGCCAAAGCTGCCCTTGTGGCTGGCGTGGGCCGCACCCGCGCGCGCGAATCGCGCCGCCCGATCTGCACCCAGAAGCCAGGCGTCAGGCACTGTCGCCCGTGAGGAGGTAGCGGCAACCCCCAGGTCATCAAACCAGACCTGGCCGGCCAGGTCGCGCCCGCTGGCGGTGAACAGGCCTGGCTTCAGTGTCAAAAGACTCAAGGTAAAAAGATCATTTCCCGTGGCGAAACGCGAGTTTCGTGCTGTTGGTTTTGTGGCGTTGGTGGTGCCCGTATCAGCATCCAGCCCGGTCGGTACATCTACGGCCAGTCGCGGTGCGGCGCTGGCTTGCATCGCATCCAGCCATTGCTGCAGCGAGCCGGTGCCTGCGCGAGCCGGGTCCAGCTGGGCGCCAATACCCAGCAGGGCATCGATGCAGAAATCAAAATCCTCCGGGGGCTGAGCCGACATCGGAACGCCCGCCGCAAGGGCTCGCTGTCGGGAGGCATCGGCATCCGGCGGCAGGCTGGTTTTTCCGGGCGGCGGGCCGGTCCAGGTGACAACCACCGTCTTGCCCCACTGGTGCAGGTGCAGGGCGGCTTCGAAGCCGTCGCCACCGTTGTTGCCGGGTCCGCAGGCGACCCAGATTCGCCGCGCATGCGGAGCCAGCGCCAGCGTGAGGCGGGCCACAGCAAGACCTGCCCGCTGCATCAGCATGTGGGGGGGGAGGCCAGCCGCTGCACGCAACTCAAGCTCGCGCGTAGCCGCCACGCCGTAAAGCGGCTGGCTGACGGCGCTGGAGATTTTCTGCATCGATGGGTGCATCGGATGATTGTGCGGTCTTATGGCGTTCGTGGCTGCTACTTTCAGACAAAAGGAGTCGGCAAGCACAGGCGCTGGCCGTCCTGCACCGCGTCGCGTGCTTTCAGGCCAGGCGACTGATGTCCAGCCCCTGCATGTCGATGTCTGCGGGCCTGCCTGCCATCAGGTCGGCCAGCGCCCGTGCACTGCCGCAGCTTAGTGCCCAGCCGCTGGAGCCATGGCCCAGGTTGAGCCAGAGGCCAGGAATGCCGCTGTCGCCAATGATGGGCGGGCCGTCGGGCAGCATCGGTCTGGCACCTTTCCATTCCTGCACGCTGGCGCCCTTGTTGGAGAGCTGGGCCGCACCGGGAAACCAGTCCTGCAGCACTTTATACAAGGTCTGGATGGAGGCAGCTCGCTTTCGGTCGAGCGAGCCGCCGATTTCTGCACTGCCAGCCACGCGCACGCGGTTGCCCAGGCGGGAAATCGCCACCTTGTAGCGCTCGTCCATCAGCGCGCTGCGCGGCGCATTGAGCGGCTCGCGAATAGGCGCGCTGATGGAGTAGCCATAGACGGCAGTCATCGGAATGTTCAGGCCCAGCGGCCGCAGCAACTCGGCGGAGGCCAGGCCGGCGCACATGACGACGGAGTCAAAGCTGTAGGGCGTGCTGTCTCCTGCTATCAAAATGGTCGCTCGTTGCGCATGATCCAGACGGGCTACCGCGGTGTTGAACACGAAATTCACGCCGATGCGCTGGGCTTCGTTCTTCAGCAACAGGGCAAACTGCCGGCAATTGGCGACTTCATCGTCGGGCAGATGCACCGCGCCCAGAAAAGCGGTGTCTGGGTTGAGCGCGGGTTCGATCTGGCGTACCTCGTGAGCGCCGATTTCCCTGAACGCCACGCCGGCCTCGCGCAGCATCTGCAGGCCGGGCTGCACCAGCCTGCTGTCTTTTTCAGAGCGAAGCAGCACCATGTACCCGGAACTGCCGTCGTATTCGAGCTTCAGTTCCTCCGTGAGCTGATGCAGCCTTTCGCGACTATAGAACGCCAGGCGCTGCAGCCGCGCGCGGTTGGCCAGGTAGCTTTCCAGTTTGCAGGCGCGAGACCACTTCCACATCCAGGCGATGTCGCGACGTGACAGCGGCAGGCCGAGCTTGACGGGGGCATGGCGGCTGAACAGGTGGCGGATGACCTTGCCCGGCATGCCGGGGGCGGCCCAGGGTGTGACATACCCCGGCGCCACGACACCGGCGTTGGCGAAGCTGGTTTCCTCCGCTGCGGCGCTCCGGCGCTCAATAACGGTCACCTCGTGGCCGTCTGCCGCCAGTTCATAAGCGGTGGTGATGCCGATGATGCCGGCACCGATGACAGCCACCCTCATGTGGACATGCCGTAGGCAACACAGAGAGTAATGATGGTGAGGGGATAGCGGGAAATCTTGGTGTGCATTGTTTTGTCGGTAAAGCGCGCTGCAAGCCCAATATAGCGGGGCCAGCCAGCGACTGTTTTTACAGTGAACCAGCCAGGGCCGCTTCGGCCTGCAGCGCCAGGTCCAGCACCGCGTCGTCGTGCAGTGCTGCATGCCAGAGCATCAGGCCAACCGGCAACTGGCCGGGGGTGTGGCAGGGCAGCGAAATCGCACAACCGTCGAGCATGTTGACCACAGCCGTATTGCGGAGCAAAAGCCCATTGACCCGGAAGAATTCTTCGTCATCCTGCAGCACGCTGGCGATCGCCGGCGCCACGAGGGGCACGGTGGGAGAGAGCACCGCATCAAAACCGCCCAACCGGGCCTCCATGCGGACGATCCATTGCCGGCGTGCAGCGACAAGGTCAATGTAGTCGGCCGCGCTCATCTGGGCGCCACGCAGGATGCGCAGCGCTACCCGGGGGTCGTACTCGGCCTGATGTGCGGCAATCAGCTTTCGGTGCCAGGCATAGCTTTCGGCAGCCGAGAGGCCGCCGGTCGCATTGATGGCCGGCAGTTCGCTGATTTCTTCGAGTGCGATTTCCTCGATGCGCGCACCGGCCTGGCGCAGCACGCGCAGGCTCCGCTCGAACGCGTTGGCGACGGTGCTGTCCAGACCATCCTGCATTTGGGTGCGGGCCACCGCGAGCCGGCAGGCGGACAGGGGCTTGCCGGCCAGTGTTACGGCGCGCGCCGCCAGTACCTCATGCACGGTGACCGCGTCGCGTACCGAACGTGTCAGGGCGCATACCGTGTCCAGGCTGGTGGACAGCGGCAGGGCGCCGTGGGTCGGCACCAGGCGCGCCGTGCTTTTAAAACCCACAATGCCGCACAGCGCCGCCGGTATGCGGATTGAGCCGCCCGTGTCCGACCCTAGCCCCACCATGGCCGCCCCGGTGGCAACCGACACGGCGGCGCCTGACGAGGAGCCGCCCGGGATCCGCTCCGTGGCGGCGTCTGCCGGATTGACGGGGGTGCCGTAATGTGGGTTGATGCCCACGCCCGAAAAGGCAAATTCCACCATATTGGTGCGGCCGGCAATCACGGCACCTGCCGCTCGCAGCCGCGCAACGGCGGGGCAGTCTTCGGCGGCGGGCCGGGCGTTGGCGAGCACGGTCGAGCCAGCGGCGGTGGTCTGGCCGGTCACGTCAAACAGGTCCTTGATCGATACGGGAATGCCGGCCAGGGACAGAGCCGGGTCATTGACGGCCGCTCCGACAGGCTCGGCCTGGGGTGTTCTGGCGGTCAAAAACGGGCTGGCTGCAAGGCTGCCCGGCATGAATACATGCCGGCAGACCTCGCTTTGGGCGATACCGGCGGCGCGCTTGAGGATTTCCGATGGGCTGGTCTGGCCCGTTCTCAGGGCGTGGCGCGTGACGTGAATGTCGGCGGGAGGAGCGCTGGAGGTGTGCATCTGGGTGAGCGGGTAAGAGGGCGGGGCAGGAGAGTGTTATACTCGACAGGCTTTGCAAATGACGATTTTGTTGTTCGCAAAGTCAATCGCAAATCAGCCACTCAAGGTGTTGCCCGGAAGATCTCGGAAAAAGAGGTGTTACGGACGATAAGCGCTGATTTTAGACACAACCTTTGGAGTTTTATATGTCGACAAGCATGCGTGAAATGCTGGAAGCTGGCGTCCACTTTGGTCACCAAACCCGCTTCTGGAATCCCAAGATGGCCCCTTACATTTTTGGCCATCGCAACCGTATTCACATCATCAACCTGGAAAAATCGCTGCCGATGTTCCAGGATGCGATGAAATTCGCCAAGCAGCTGTCCGCGAATCGCGGCACCATCCTGATGGTTGGCACCAAGCGCCAGGCTCGCGAAATCGTCGCTACCGAGGCCAAGCGCGCCGGTGTTCCCTATGTTGACCAGCGCTGGCTGGGCGGCATGCTGACCAACTTCAAGACGGTCAAGACCTCGATCAAGCGCCTGAAAGAAATGAAGGCCCAGCAGGAAGCCGGCCTTGATTCCATCAGCAAAAAAGAACAGCTGACCTTCAAGCGCGAAATTGAAAAGCTGGAAAAAGACATCGGCGGTATTCAGGACATGAACGCCCTGCCGGACGCCATTTTCGTGATCGACGTGGGTTTCCACAAAATCGCGATCCTGGAAGCCAAGAAGCTGGGCATTCCCCTGATCGGTGTGGTTGATTCCAACCACTCCCCGATTGGCATTGACTATGTGATCCCTGGCAACGACGACTCGTCCAAGGCTGTGGCCCTGTATGCCCGCGGCATCGCCGATGCAATCCTCGAAGGCCGTGCCAACGCCGTCAACGACGTCGTCAAGGCGGTCTCCGCCGAGAGCTCTGATGAGTTTGTGGAAGTGGAAAACGCAGCGAACTGATAGTTTCGGCGCTGCGCCAGACGCGAAAAAGGGGCTCGCGTAGCCCCTTTTTCACAACTTAAGCATCAAAAAGGGTGTGGCTTTGTCGCCGCGCCCCTGTCAACACGACAAACGGAGAATCAAAATGGCAATTACTGCAAGCATGGTCGCTGAACTGCGCGCCAAAACCGACGCTCCCATGATGGAGTGCAAAAAAGCACTGACCGAAGCCGAAGGCAATTTCGAAAAAGCCGAAGAAATCCTGCGCGTCAAGCTGGGCAACAAGGCTGGCAAGGCCGCTTCCCGCGTGACTGCTGAAGGCGTGATCGCCTATCACAGCGAAGGTGGCATTGGTGCGCTGGTCGAGATCAACTGCGAAACCGACTTCGTGACCAAGAACGACAGCTTCCTGGCTTTTACCAAGGCCGTGGCTGAGGGCATCGTCAAGAACAATCCGGCGGATGTGGAAGCAATCGGCGCCATGGCCCTGTCGCTTGACGGTTTTGGCCCTACGGTGGAAGACGTCCGCAAGGGGCTGATCGGCAAGATTGGCGAGAACATGAGCGTGCGCCGTTTCAAGCGTTTTGCCGGCAGCAAGCTGGCTTCTTACCTGCACGGCACGCGCATTGGTGTGGTGGTCGAATTTGACGGCGATGAAACCGCCGCCAAGGACGTTGCCATGCATGTGGCTGCAATGAAGCCGGTGTCCCTGTCCAGCGCGGATGTTCCCGCTGATCTGGTTGCCAAGGAGCGTTCGGTGGCGGCTGCCAAGGCTGCTGAAGACGCAGCCAAGGCCCAGGCTGAAGGCAAGCCGGTTCAATCCGCTGAAATTGTTGCCAAGCGCATCGATGGCGGCGTGCAGAAGTACCTGAAGGAAGTCAGCCTGTACAACCAGAGCTTTGTCAAGAACGACAAGCAGACGGTTGAGCAGATGCTGAAAGAGCGCGCCACAACGGTCAAGTCCTTCACGCTGTACGTGGTGGGCGAAGGCATCGAGAAAAAGGCGGACGACTTTGCTGCCGAAGTTGCGGCCCAGATAGCTGCCGCCAAAGCTGCTTAAGCCACTCAGCCCTGCCGGAAGGCCGCTAAACTTCAGATCAACCAACTACGGAGAGCCCTCACATGCCAGCCTACAAGCGGATCTTGTTAAAACTGTCAGGTGAGGCCTTGATGGGGGATGATGCCTTTGGCATCAACCGCGCCACCATTGTGCGCATGGTGGAAGAAATTGCCGAGGTCACCCGCATGGGGGTCCAGGTGGCGGTGGTGATCGGTGGCGGCAACATCTTCCGTGGCGTGGCGGGGGGCTCCGTCGGCATGGACCGGGCGACGGCAGACTACATGGGCATGCTGGCCACCGTGATGAACGCGCTGGCCCTGGGCGACACCATGGACAAGGCGGGCCTGATTGCCCGCGTCATGTCAGCCATTGGCATCGAGCGCGTGGTCGAGCCCTATGTGCGCCCCAAGGCGCTGCAGTACCTGGAAGAAGGCAAGGTCGTCATTTTTGCGGCCGGCACCGGCAACCCTTTCTTTACGACCGACACGGCCGCTGCGCTGCGCGGCGCCGAAATTGGGGCTGAAATCGTCCTGAAGGCAACTAAGGTCGATGGCGTGTACACGGCAGATCCGAAGAAGGATCCACGGGCCACGCGCTACACCAACATCACTTTCGATGAGGCGATGGGCAAGAACCTCGAGGTCATGGACGCTACGGCGTTTGCCCTGTGCCGCGACCAGAAGCTGCCGATCAAGGTGTTCAGTATTTTCAAGCACGGTGCGCTCAAGCGCGTGGTGCAGGGTGAGGACGAAGGAACCCTGGTTCACGTTTGATCCCGGCTCCCGGCTAGCGGTGGCCGTAGTTTCATACTTCTTGGACTTTTGCAGATAACAATCCGGAGATTCGACCATGAGCATTGTTGAAGTGAAGCAGAGCGCAGAGCAAAAAATGCAGCAGTCGGTGGATTCGTTCAAAACCAGCCTGACGAAAATCCGCACCGGCCGCGCCAACCCTGGCTTGCTGGACACCGTACACGTGGACTACTACGGCTCCATGGTGCCCATCAGCCAGGTGGCCAATGTGTCCCTGCTGGATGCCCGGACCATCAGCGTTTCGCCGTGGGAAAAAGGCATGGGCGCCAAAATCGAAAAGGCCATCCGCGATTCGGACCTCGGGCTCAACCCTGCGGCCCAGGGCGACCTGATTCGCGTGCCCATGCCGGCCATGACTGAAGAGCGCCGCAAGGAGCTCACCAAGGTCGTGAGGGCCGAAGGCGAGCACGCCAAGGTGGCGGTTCGCAACTTGCGCAGGGATGCCAATGAGGGCGTCAAGAAACTGCTCAAGGAAAAACTGGTGTCGGAAGATGACGAGCGCCGCGCGCAGGATGAAATCCAGAAGTTCACCGATCGTTTCATTGCCGAGGTTGACAAACTGGTCGCCGGCAAGGAACAAGACATCATGGCGGTTTGACCCCATCGTGTCTGGCCTGAACTGACCATGGCCACCCTCCCTCCCACTGTTCCGCATCATGTGGCCATCGTCATGGATGGCAATGGCCGCTGGGCGACCAAACGGTTTTTGCCGCGTATCGCCGGCCACAAGCAGGGCGTAGACTCGCTGAGCCGTTGTGTCCGCGCGTGCCTGGAGCGCGGCATTGCCGTGCTGACGGTTTTTGCGTTTTCATCGGAAAACTGGAACCGGCCGTTCGAGGAAGTGTCCAGCCTGATGGAGTTGCTGGTTCTGTCCTTGTCCCGTGAGGTTCCCAATCTGAACGCCAATGGGGTGCGGCTGCATTTCATAGGAGACCGCCAGCGGCTCTCGGAAAAAGTTCAGGCCGGGCTGGCCCAGGCCGAACACCTGACGTCGGGCAATCATCGCCTGATTTTCAACGTGTGCTTCAACTATGGCGGCCGCTGGGACATTGCCCAGGCGGCGCAAAAACTGGCCAGCCGGGGGGAGCCGATCACCGAGCTCGCGCTGGACCGCGCCATGGCGCTGGCTCATGTGCCTGATCCCGACCTGCTGATCCGTACGGGTGGCGAGTTGCGCATCAGCAATTTTTTGCTGTGGCAGGCTGCGTACTCCGAACTGCATTTTTCCGACAAGCTCTGGCCTGAATTTGATGAAGCTGCGCTCGACGAAGCGATTGCTGTTTTTCGTACCCGTGAGCGCCGTTTTGGACAGACTTCGGCGCAGGTCACCGGGCATGGCAAAAAAACCATTCCAAAGGCAGCCTGATGCTCAAGCAGCGTGTGATCACCGCAATTGTCCTGCTGGCCATCTTGTTGCCCGCACTTTTCTACCGGACACCCATGCCTTTTGGTGTTGTGGCGTTGGTGCTGATGGCCGCCGGCGCCTGGGAATGGGGTCGCCTGAATGCATTGGGGCAGGGCAGCTCGATGGGGCTTGCGGCGCTGTGTGTGCTGGTCTGCGGGCTCTCCTGGTACGGCGGCCTGCTCGATAAACCTTTGCCCCTGCTGTGGGCCGCCGCGGGTGCGGCCTGGGTGCTGGCGGGTGCCTGGCTGTTGCGCAATGGTGTGACCGGCTGGCCGCGCATTCCGAAGGCCGTGCGCCTGGTGGGAGGCCTGCTGGCGCTCTGGTTGGCCTGGCTGGCGGTGGCCCAGGCCCGTGTGATCGGTGTCAATTTTCTGCTGTCGGTGCTGCTGCTGGTCTGGGTAGCCGACATTTTTGCCTATTTTGCCGGGCGCACTTTTGGGGGCAAGTTCAGCAGGGGCAAGCTGGCGCCTTCCATCAGCCCGGGAAAAAGCTGGGAGGGCGTCTGGGGCGGCATGGCAGGCGTAGTGGCCCTGTCGCTGGCCTGGGTGACCCTGGGGGCCTCGGGTGCTGGCGCCGGTCAGACGCTGTATGCACGCCTGATGGAGCGCCATGGCATCGTGGTAATGTTGCTGGCGGTGGTTTTCCTGGCGGCCATGAGCGTGGTGGGTGACCTGGTCGAGTCGTTGATCAAGCGCAGTGCTGGCGTCAAGGACTCCAGCGCCTTGCTGCCTGGCCACGGCGGGGTGCTGGACCGTGTCGATGCCCTGCTGCCGACCCTGCCGCTGGCCATGATGTTGGCCACTCTTTAGGCTTGTTGCATGTCTTTCAAAAAGCAGCGTATCACCGTTCTGGGCTCAACCGGCTCCATTGGCGTCAACACGCTTGACGTCATTGCCAGTCATCCGGAGCGCTTCGAGGTGTTTGCGCTCAGTGCGGCAACCCAGACCGACCTGATGCTGGCGCAGTGCACGCAGTTCAGGCCGCAGTATGCCGTGATGGTGAGTGAGCCGCATGCCCGCCTGCTGGCTCAAAAGGTCAAGGAAAATCAGCTGCCTGTACAGGTTTTATGGGCGCCGGATGCTCTTGAAATGATAGCATCCCATGAGCTGGTGGACACCGTGATGGCCGCCATTGTGGGGGCTGCTGGCCTGGCGCCCTGTATGGCCGCCGCCAAGGCGGGCAAACGCCTGTTGCTGGCCAACAAGGAAGCGCTCGTGGTCGGTGGAGAAGTGTTCATGGAGGCGGTTCGTGCGGGTGGCGCGCAACTGCTGCCTATCGATAGCGAACATTCGGCGATTTTCCAGTCCCTGCCGGAAGACCCGGCCAGCTGGCCGCAACGCGTTGAGAAAATCATCCTGACTGCGTCGGGCGGGCCTTTTCGGACCCGGGAGCCGGGCAGCCTGCGGCACGTGACGCCCGATGAGGCATGCGCGCACCCGAACTGGGTGATGGGGCGCAAGATATCGGTTGATTCCGCCACCATGATGAACAAGGCCTTGGAGGTCATCGAGGCCAAGTACCTGTTCGGCCTGACGCCGCAGCAGATTGAAGTGGTGATTCATCCTCAAAGCATTATTCACTCCATGGTGCAGTACCGCGATACGTCGGTCGTGGCCCAACTGGGAACGCCAGACATGCGGGTGCCGATCGCTTATGGCCTGGCCTGGCCGGACCGCATCACGTCGGGCGCCCAGGCGCTGGATTTCACTACCCTGGCGACCATGACTTTTGAGGTGCCCGACGATGAGCGATTCCCGGGGCTGCCACTGGCCTGGGAAGTCCTCAATGCCCCGGTGGGCAGCACGGCGGTGCTCAATGCGGCCAATGAGGTGGCGGTGGCCGCGTTTTTGGACCGGCGGATCCGCTTTGACCATATCCACCATGTAAATCATGCAACTTTGGATGCCGTGGCGGTCTCAGATGTGAACGATATTGAGGGATTGCTGGCACTGGATGCGCGGGCGCGCCTTGTTGCCGGTCAAATCATTGAACGTCTGGGGTCATGACATGTTGACGCTGCTTGCCTTTGTGGTCGCTCTCGGCATCCTGATTACCGTGCACGAATACGGTCACTATCGGGTGGCTGTGGCCTGCGGCATCAAGGTGCTGAAATTTTCCATTGGCTTTGGCAAGCCAATCTACACCTGGCGGCTCAAAAACAAGCCCACGGAATTTGCGATAGGCATGCTGCCGCTGGGCGGCTACGTCAAGATGCTCGATGAGCGCGAGGCCCCGGTGGATCCGGCCGAACGCCATCTGGCCTTCAACACCCAGCCCCTGAAGGCCCGGGCGGCTGTCGTGGCCGCCGGGCCTGCTGCCAACCTGCTGCTGGCCGTGCTGATGTATGCCGTCGTCAACTGGAGCGGCTTGCAAGAGCCCAAGGCCGTTCTGGCCAGTCCTGTGGCGGGATCCGTGGCAGAGCGGGCTGGGCTGCGCGGCTTCGAAACCGTTCAGCAGGCCGCTTTTGATGGTGATGAACTGCAGTTGGTCCGCTCTTTTGAGGACCTCCGCTGGAGGCTTACCCAGGGCGCGCTGGACGGCCGCGATCTGCAACTGGTGCTGGGGAACGAATCGGGCAGCTCGTCCCGTACTGTCCTGCTGGAGCTCAGCAAGCTCGATGCAGCCGACGCTGACGCCCAGTTATTCCGGAAGATCGGCATTCTGGGGCCGTGGACGCGGCCTGTGATTGGCCAGGTCATGGACGGCGGCGCGGCGCAAAGAGCCGGCCTGCGGGCGGGTGACCTGGTCCTGCGCATGGGAGACACCGCCATTGTGGACGGACAGCAGCTGCGCGAGGCCATACGGGGCACTGCGCGATCCTCCGGCGGCAATGCGGCGGCAATTGCACCGCTGGACTGGCAAATCCAGCGCGCCGGCCAGACGCTGATGCTGCAGGTCACTCCCGAGATCAAGCGGGAAGGTGGGGTAGCGGTTGCGCGAATAGGTGCTTATGTGGGGGCTCCTCCCGAATTTGTGATGGTGCGCTATGGGCTGATCGATGGTTTGTGGCAAGGCGCTGTTCGCACTTGGGAGGTGTCCCTGCTTACGCTCAAGATGATGTGGAAAATGGTGATCGGCGAAGCCTCGCTCAAAAATCTGAGCGGGCCGCTAACCATTGCGGATTACGCAGGCAAGTCAGCCAGCCTGGGTTGGAGCGCCTACCTGCTGTTTCTGGCGCTGATCAGCGTGAGCCTCGGTGTCCTGAATCTGCTGCCGTTGCCCGTTCTGGATGGTGGGCACCTGATGTATTATCTTTGGGAGGGGATTACGGGTCGAGGCGTGTCTGATGCCTGGATGGACCGGCTGCAACGCGGTGGTGTTGCGATCCTGTTGGGCATGATGTGTGTTGCCCTTTTTAACGATGTCACCCGGCTGTTGGGCTAACACCAGAACCCCGGCCAATTCCATACATTTCATGCAAAAACAATTAAATCGATTCAAAATTCGTGCGGTCTGTGCCATTGCCGCTGGTTTGTTTGCTGTCAATGCTGCCTGGGCAGTTGATCCATTCACGGTTCGTGATATTCGGGTTGAAGGCTTGCAACGCGTGGAGCCCGGGACGATTTTTGCCTCGCTTCCCTTTCGTGTCGGTGAAACCTACAACGACGAGAAAGGCTCCACGGCCATTCGCGCCCTGTTCGGTCTAGGCCTGTTCAAGGATGTGCGGCTGGAAGTCAGCGGCGATGTGCTGGTCGTCATTGTTGAAGAGCGTCCTACCGTAGCCGACGTCGACTTCGTTGGTACCAAGGAGTTTGACAAGGACGCGCTTAAAAAGGCGCTCCGCGACGTGGGCATTGCCGATGGCCAGCCTTTCGACAAGGCACTTGCCGACAAGGCCGAGCAGGAGCTCAAGCGCCAGTACATCAACAAGAGCCTTTACGGTGCTGAGGTGATCACCACGGTGACGCCGATCGAACGCAACCGCGTGAACCTGACTTTCAGCGTTGTCGAAGGCGACGTGGCAAAAATCAAGGAAATCCACGTCACTGGCAACAAGGCATTCAGCGAGTCCACTCTGCTGGACCTGTTTGACCTTGACACCGGCGGCTGGCTCAGCTGGTACACCAAGTCCGACCGTTATTCCCGGGCCAAGCTCAACGCGGACATCGAAACACTGCGCTCCTTTTATCTGTCGCGCGGTTACCTTGAGTTCAAGGTCGACTCAACCCAGGTTGCAATCTCTCCAGACAAGCAAAGCATTGCAGTCACCGTCAACATCACCGAGGGTGAACGCTTCGTGGTCTCCAGCGTGAAACTTGAGGGCGATTACCTCGGTAAGGAAGAGGAATTCAAATCCCTGGTCACCATCAAGCCGGCAGAAGCCTACAACGCCGATGCCGTGGCCGAGACCAAGAAGGCCTTTACCGACTATTTCGGTACGTTCGGATTTGCCTTTGCCAGAGTCGAAGCCGTGCCTGAAATTGACCGGGTCAATAATCGCGTGGCTTTCGTGCTGCAGGCAGAGCCCTCCCGCCGCGCCTATGTGCGGCGTATCAATGTCGCGGGCAACAACCGCACGCGCGACGAAGTGGTGCGCAGGGAGTTTCGCCAGTTTGAGTCGTCTTGGTATGACGGTGACAAAATCCGCCTGTCGCGTGATCGCGTTGACCGCCTGGGCTTTTTCAACGAGGTGAATGTCGATACCCAGGAAGTGACAGGGACGGCCGATCAGGTTGATGTCAATGTTTCCGTGGTTGAAAAACCCACCGGTAACCTGCAACTTGGCGCGGGCTATTCAAGCGCCGACAGCGTTTCCCTGCTGTTTGGCATCAAGCAGGAAAACGTTTTTGGCTCGGGCAACTACCTGGGTATTGAACTCAACACCAGCAAGTCAAATCGCCAGATGGTCCTGAGCACGATCGACCCGTATTTCACGGCCGATGGTATCTCCCGCACCATTGATGTGTACGACCGCACATCCAAGCCGCTGTCCGGCCAGGGCGGTGACTACAGTCTGAAGACGAGGGGCGCGAGCATTCGTTTCGGCGTTCCTTTCACCGAGAACGACACGGTTTATTTCGGCAGTGGCTTTGAGTCCCTGACGATCGTGCCGGGAACCAACCTTCCCGTGAGCTACCAGAACTACGCCAATCAGTTTGGCTACAAAAGCAACTCCATTCCCCTGACGGTCGGCTGGTCGCGCGACAACCGGGACAGCGCGCTGGTTCCCACTTCGGGCCGGTACCAGCGTTTGTATGGGGATTGGGGTATTGCGGGCGACATCAAGTTTGCGCGCGCCAATTACCAGATTCAGCAGTACATTCCGCTAAACAAGCAGTTTACGGTCGCACTGAATGGTGAATTGGGCTGGGGCAAAGGCCTCAACGGTCAACCTTATCCGCTTTTCAAGAACTACTATTCCGGTGGTTTGGGGTCGGTGCGCGGATTTCAGCAGAGTTCCCTGGGCCCCCGTGATGCCTCGGATCTGGCGACGGGTGGTCCGAAAAAACTGACGCTCAATGCCGAGCTTATTGCACCATTCCCAGGCGCCGGGAACGACCGCACGCTGCGTCTGTACGGATTTGTCGATGCAGGCAACGTATTCGGCGAAAAAGAGAGCTATCGCCTCAATGACCTGAGGGCTTCCACCGGCATCGGCATCAGCTGGATTTCTCCGGTGGGCCCCCTGCGAATTGCCTATGCCATGCCAATACGCAAGATGGCAGGCGATAGAATAGAACGGTTGCAATTCCAAATTGGTACATCTTTCTAATGAAGCATTTTTCAACCAAAATTGTCCTGGGCTTTGTTATCGCATGGGCGGGTTTTTCCGCCAGTGCGCAGGAGTTCAAGGTGGGGGTTGTCAATCTGGACCGGATTTTCCGCGAAGCCAATTCCGCCAAGGCCGCCCAAACCAAACTGGAGCAGGAATTCAGCAAGCGCGAGAAAGAACTGAACGACAGCGCAACACAGCTGAAAACCCTGTCAGACAAGTTTGAACGCGAAGCGCCCACGCTTGCCGAGAGTCAGCGCAACGTCCGTCAGAAGCAACTGGTCGATCAGGACAGGGATTTCCAGCGCAAGCGCCGTGAGTTCCAGGAAGACCTGAATGCCCGCAAGAACGAAGAGCTGCAGCAGGTGATCGAGCGCGCCAACAAGGTGGTCAAGACATTGGCTGAAACCGAAAAGTACGACCTGATCCTGCAGGAGTCCGTGTACGTCAATCCCAAGCATGACATCACCGACAAGGTGATCAAGGCGCTGAACGCCTCGCGTTAATTGCGGGGTGTGTTCGCCACCGGCATCGTTGTGAAAATGGCAGGCGCAGTGTGACGCTCCGTCTTGCCGATATTGTTCAATCCCTGGCTGCAACAGTGCCGGCCGAGCTCGTCGGCAACCCCGATGTGCAGATTGAGCGGCTGTCCACGCTGGACGCCGCCGGCCCTCACGACCTGAGCTTTCTCAGTCACCCCAAATACCTCGCCAGGCTCTCGCAGTCGGCTGCTGCCTGCGTGGTGGTGGCTCCTGGCGCCCGTGAGGCCGCCGTCAGCCGCGGTGCCTGCATCGTGGTGGACGACCCATACCATTACTTTGCCCTGATCACCCAGCTCTGGAAGCGCCGGCATGGTTCGCAGCCGGCGCCGCACATTCATCCCAGCGCGTTTATAGATCCCGCGGCTACGCTGGCGCCAGGTGTTTCTGTGGGAGCGTTTGCCTGCATTGCGGCCGGCGCCGTGATTGGCGCGGGCGCGCGCATAGCGGAGCATTGCGTCATTGGGCAGCAGGTACGTGTTGGCGCTGAAAGCCGTCTGTCGGCCCGGGTGACAGTGGCAGACGGCTGCCAGATTGGCGAGCGTTGCATTGTGCATCCCGGTGCGGTGATTGGTGCCGATGGGTTTGGCTTCGCACCGCATGAAGGCCAGTGGGTCAAGATCGAGCAGCTTGGTGCGGTGAAGATCGGCAACGATGTCGAGATCGGCGCCAATACCTGTATTGACCGTGGCGCCTTGCAAGATACGGTGCTGGAAGATGGCGTCAAGCTGGATAACCTGGTGCAGATAGGCCATAACGTGCGTATCGGCAAGCACACCGCCCTGGCAGGTTGTGCCGGTGTGGCGGGCAGTGCGACCATTGGCGCGCATTGCACGGTAGGTGGCGGCGCCATTGTGCTGGGCCACCTGAGCCTGGCCGATCACGTGCATATTTCGGCGGCGTCTGTGGTGACGCGGTCCATTTTGAAGCCTGGCCATTACACCGGCCTCTTTCCTATCGACGACAATACCGCGTGGGAAAAAAATGCTGCCACGCTCAAGCAGCTTCACGTCTTGCGGGAAAGACTCAAACAGGCAGAAAAATTGCTGTCGAACATTCAAGAAAAATCATGATGGACATTCACCAAATTCTCAAGCAGCTGCCGCACCGTTACCCCATCCTGCTGGTCGACCGCGTGCTCGAAATCGAAAAGGGAAAAAGAATCAAGGCCCTCAAGAACGTCACGATGAACGAGCCGTTTTTCATGGGCCATTTCCCTCACCATCCCGTGATGCCGGGCGTGCTGATGCTTGAAGCCATGGCGCAGGCGGCAGCCTTGCTGGCATTCGAAACCCTGGGCGTAACGCCGGACGACAAGACGGTGTACTACTTTGCCGGTATTGACGGTGCGCGCTTCAAGCGGCCGGTCGAGCCCGGTGACCAGCTCATCATGGATGTGACGCTGGACCGCATGAAAGCCGGCATTTTCAAATTCAAGGGTGTGACGCGCGTGGGCGAGGCCATTGCCTGCGAGGCCGAGTTGATGTGCACCATGCGCACCATTGCCTGAAAGTGGCTTGAAAGACATGACCGCGCCAGTTTCCGCGCCGGGCATTCATGCCACTGCCCTGGTCGATCCCCTGGCCCAGCTGGACAGCTCGGTCAGTGTCGGCCCTTACACGGTCATCGGTCCCCATGTCAGGGTGGGGGCAGGCACCACCATCGGGGCCCACTGCGTGATCGAAGGCCACACGACGATAGGCCGTGACAACCGGATTTTCCAGTTCAACTCACTTGGCGCGATTCCACAGGACAAAAAGTACGCGGGCGAACCTTGCGAGCTGGTCATTGGCGACCGCAACACCATCCGTGAATTCTGTACTTTCAATATCGGCTCGCCGGGTGACAGTGGGGTGACGCGCGTCGGCGACGACAACTGGATCATGGCTTATGTGCATCTGGCGCATGACTGTGTGGTGGGCAACCACACGATCTTCGCCAACAACTCCCAGCTGGCCGGTCACGTTCACGTGGGCGACTGGGTCATTCTGGGCGGTTTTACCGTGGCGCATCAATTTGTCCGGCTGGGCGCCCACAGCATGACGGCCATGTGTTCGCTGCTGTTTGCCGATTTGCCGCCATTCGTGATGGCGCAAGGCCAGCCCGCGCAGGCGCGATCGATGAATTTTGAGGGACTGCGCCGCCGCGGCTTTTCTGCCGGACGCCTTTCGGCTGTCAAGGCCATGCACAAGGCGCTGTATCGGGATGATCTGACGCTGGACGTGGCTCGCGCCCGAATCGCTGAATTGACCGACAAGCACCCCGAAGCAGCGTTCGATGTCGAGATGATGCTGTCATTCCTGGCGCAAACTTCGCCGCAGCGCGGCATTGTCCGGTAGGCCTGCTTTCATGAGCACGGCACCCAGGATTGCCATGGTTGCCGGAGAGACTTCCGGTGATTTGCTGGCGGGCTTGCTGCTGGACGGCCTGCGTGCGCGTTGGCCCGACCTGAAGGCCTGCGGCATCGGCGGGCCGCAAATGGCCAGGCGCGGCTTTCAGGCCTGGTGGCCGCACGACAAGTTGGCCGTGCGAGGCTATGTGGAGGTGCTGCGTCATTACCGTGAGATCGTCGGCATACGCGAGCAACTGAAGCAGCGCCTGCTGGAGCAACGTCCTGATATTTTCATCGGCGTGGACGCCCCGGACTTCAATCTTGACCTGGAGGCCGCGCTGAAGGCCCAGGGTATCAAGACCGTTCATTTTGTCAGCCCCTCCGTCTGGGCCTGGCGTGCGGACCGCGTCGAGAAGATCCGGCGCAGCGTGGACCACGTGCTGTGTATTTTCCCCTTCGAACCGGCCTTGCTGGCTTCCCATGGCATTGCGGCAACGTACGTCGGCCATCCGCTGGCCAGTGTGATTCCCCTGCAGCCGGACCGGGCCGCCGCGAGGCGCAAGCTGGGCTTGCAGGATGACGACGTGGTCATCGCCATCTTGCCGGGCAGCCGCAGGTCCGAGATCCAGTATCTGGCCGAAAGGTTCTTCAAGGCTGCAGCTCTGGTGAAACGGGCGAGACCGGCTATCAAATTCGTAGTGCCTGCCGTTCCTGTGCTGAAGTCCGTGATCGAGCGGCTGGCCGATGCGACCGACATGCCGGCCAACCTGCAGATCATCGAAGGCCAATCGCACACGGCGCTTGCCGCCTGCGATGTGACCTTGATTGCCAGCGGGACCGCGACCCTGGAGGCGGCTTTGTTCAAGCGCCCCATGGTGATTGTCTACAACATGAACTGGCTCTCGTGGCAGATCATGCGGCGTAAAAAACTGCAGCCCTGGGTCGGCCTGCCCAATATCCTGTGTCAGGATTTCGTGGTGCCCGAGCTGCTGCAGGAAGCGGCGACGCCCGAAGCGCTGGCCGCCGGGCTGCTGCAATGGGTGGATGCAAAATTAACGGCTCCTGACAAAATAGCGGCAGTTGAACAACGATTCATGGCGCTGCATGCCGAGCTGCAGCGCGATACTTCCCAATTGGCGACCGATGCGATCCAGCAAATTCTTGAAGGCTGAACAAACACCCCTGTCCTGGGACCCTCCCGGTCTCGTGGCCGGCGTGGACGAGGCTGGTCGGGGCCCGCTGATGGGGCCGGTGGTGGCTGCGGCAGTCATCCTCGATGAGCTCAATCCCATCAAGGGCCTGGCCGACTCCAAAAAACTTACGCCGCAGCGGCGCGAAGCGCTGTACGACGAAATCCGCGCCAAAGCGCTGTGCTGTTCCATTGCGCTGACCACCGCTGAGGAAATAGACCGCCTGAACATCCTGCAGGCCACCATGCTGGCGATGAAACGTGCGGTGGAGAGCTTGCGTCTCAAGCCCAACAAGGTGCTGGTCGATGGCAATCGCCTGCCCACGCTGGTCATCCTGTCGGAGGCCGTGGTCGGCGGCGACGCCATTGTGCCGGCCATCTCGGCTGCGTCGATTCTGGCCAAGGTCTACCGTGACCGATGGTGCGCCGAGTTTCACCTTGAGTACCCGCAGTATGGTTTTGCCGCCCACAAGGGGTATTGCACGGCTGAACATCTGGCGGCGCTGCGCGAGCATGGCGCCTGTCCCCAGCACCGCCGGTCTTTTGCGCCGGTAGCCGAGGTGTTGCGGTGAGTGCCGGTCCCGGCGCCGTCACGCACATCACGTCACGCGACAACTCCCTCATCAAGGATTTGCGCAAGCTGTCGCAGGACAGCACGGCTTACCGCAAGCAGGGGCGCGTCTGGCTTGAGGGCGATCATTTGTGCCGTGCCGCGCTGACGCGTGGACTGAAGCCATCGATGGCTATTTTTTCGGAATCTTTTTGGCCCTCGGCTGCTGCTGAATTGTCGCGGGCAGCTGTAAAAAACATAGTCATTCCGGATGCGCTGCTGCCTGAAATCAGCGGGCTGGAGTCACCCGCGCGCATGGGGTTCGTGCTGGACCTGCCGGCGGCCGGCAATCTGGAGCCGGGCGCGGCCTCTGTGATCCTGGACCGGGTCCAGGATGCCGGCAATGTCGGCTCCATTCTGCGCAGCGCGGCGGCTTTCGGTTTTGGCCAGATCATCGCCCTGAAGGGCACTGCTGCCCTGTGGTCACCCAAAGTGCTGCGGGCCGGCATGGGCGCTCACTTTGCCCTCCATCTGGTGGAGGGTGTGGAGCCGGACGCCCTGGCGGCGCTGGCCGTTCCTATTGTGGTTACCAGTTCCCACCAAGGCAGCTTCCTGCACCAGCAGAAACTGCCCCTGCCTTGCGCCTGGGCGATGGGCCACGAAGGGCAGGGCGTGAGCGACGACCTGATGGCCCGATCGGTCCTGAAGGTGCGCATAGACCAGCCCGGTGGCGAAGAATCGCTGAATGTGGCCGCCGCCGCCGCCATTTGCCTGTACGCGAGCGCCACGGCCAGCCGCTGACCCGGGGGCTCACCTCATTAACCCCTCCCGGGTGCCAAAGAGACGCTGGTAGCCAGCAAATCGGGTCCCGCGTTTGCCTCCTCAGGCTATAATCAGTGGCTTTTCAAATCACAGCTTCGCCCGAGCGCATACCAAGCCACCACCCTCACAAAAGCAGCCCGCAAGAGTCTTAAGAGACGTTTCTGGTGCATGCTTGGGCGAACCGTAACCAACCCGGAGAACCCAGTGCTTTTGTCTCTACAGGGAATATCAGGACAACCCCCTCACGCCATCCTGGCGCTCGCAGACGGCACGGTCTTTATCGGCAATTCGATTGGAGCGCCAGGCTCCACGATCGGCGAGGTGGTGTTCAATACCGCCATGACCGGCTACCAGGAAATCCTCACGGACCCGAGCTACTGCCAGCAGATCGTTACCCTTACCTATCCGCATATCGGCAACTATGGCGTCAATGTCGAAGACATCGAGGCGGACAAAGTCCATGCCGCCGGCCTGATCATCAAGGATCTGCCGCTGCTGGCCTCCAACTTCCGCATGTCCATGACCTTGTCCGAGTACTTGGTCAAGGAGGGCACGGTGGCTATTGCCGGCATCGACACACGCCAGCTCACGCGCCTGCTGCGTACCAATGGCGCACAAAACGGGTGCATTCTGGCGTTGCCTCAAGGTGAGGAGGTCAGCCAGCCAGCCATCGAAAAGGCCGTGGCTGCAGCGCGGAGCGCGCCCAGCATGGCGGGCCTGGACCTCGCCAAGGTTGTATCGGTCAAGCAGACCTACGAGTGGACCCAAACCGAGTGGAAGCTGGTGAACCTGGAAGGCAAGCCGGGCTACGGTGTGCAGATCACGCCCAAATTCCATGTGGTGGCTTTTGACTTTGGCGTCAAGAAAAACATCCTGCGCATGATGGCCGAACGCGGTGCGCGCATCACGGTGGTACCGGCGCAAACACCGGCCGCTGACGTGCTCAAGCTCAAGCCCGACGGCATTTTCCTGGCCAACGGCCCGGGCGATCCGGAGCCTTGCGACTACGCCATTGCCGCCGTGCGTGAATTGATCGAGACCGGCATCCCGACCTTCGGTATTTGCCTGGGTCACCAGATCATGGCGCTGGCCAGTGGTGCCAAGACTTTCAAGATGAAATTCGGCCACCACGGTGCCAACCATCCGGTCAAGGACCTCGACAACGGCCGTGTCAGCATCACCAGCCAGAACCACGGTTTTGCCGTGGACGAGAAAAGCCTGCCCGCCAATCTGCGGCCCACGCACATCAGCCTGTTTGACGGCACGCTGCAGGGGCTGGCCCGCACCGACAAGCCCGCGTTCTGCTTTCAGGGACACCCTGAAGCGTCACCCGGCCCGCATGATATTTCGTATTTGTTTGACCGTTTCACCGCGCTGATGGAACAGGCAGGGGAGAAGAAGAATGCCTAAGCGCACAGACCTCAAATCGATCCTCATCATTGGCGCCGGCCCGATCATCATCGGCCAGGCCTGTGAGTTTGACTACTCCGGCGTGCAGGCCTGCAAGGCCTTGCGCGAAGAAGGCTACAAAGTCATCCTGATCAACAGCAATCCGGCCACGATCATGACCGACCCGGCCACGGCCGATGTGACCTACATCGAGCCCATCACCTGGCAGACGGTTGAAAAGATCATCGCCAAGGAGCGCCCTGATGCCATCCTGCCGACCATGGGCGGCCAGACGGCGCTCAATTGCGCGCTGGACTTGTGGCACCACGGGGTGCTTGAGAAGTACCAGGTTGAGCTTATTGGCGCCAAGCCCGAAGCCATTGACAAGGCCGAAGACCGTCTGAAGTTCAAGGACGCGATGACCAAGATCGGCCTCGGTTCAGCCCGCTCCGGTATTGCGCACAGCATGGAGGAGGCCTGGGCGGTACAGAAGACCGTAGGCTTCCCGACGGTGATCCGCCCCAGCTTCACGCTGGGCGGCACGGGCGGCGGCATTGCCTACAACCCGGAAGAGTTCGAAGTCATCTGCAAGCGTGGCCTGGAGGCTTCGCCGACCAACGAGTTGCTGATTGAAGAGTCGCTGCTGGGCTGGAAAGAGTACGAGATGGAAGTGGTGCGCGACACCGCTGACAACTGCATCATCGTTTGCTCGATTGAAAACCTGGACCCCATGGGCGTACACACAGGCGACTCCATCACGGTCGCGCCAGCCCAGACGCTCACCGACAAGGAATACCAGATCCTGCGCAATGCCTCGCTGGCTGTGCTGCGCGAGATTGGCGTGGATACCGGCGGCTCCAACGTGCAGTTCTCCATCAATCCGGTCGATGGCCGCATGGTGGTGATCGAGATGAACCCGCGTGTCTCACGCTCCTCGGCCCTGGCTTCCAAAGCCACGGGTTTCCCGATTGCCAAGGTCGCTGCCAAGCTGGCGGTGGGCTACACGCTGGACGAGCTGCGCAACGAGATCACCGGCGGCGCTACGCCGGCGAGCTTTGAGCCCAGCATCGATTACGTGGTCACCAAGATTCCGCGTTTTGCCTTCGAGAAATTCCCGACGGCCGATTCGCGCCTGACCACGCAGATGAAATCCGTCGGCGAGGTGATGGCCATGGGCCGGACCTTCCAGGAATCCTTCCAGAAGGCCCTGCGTGGGCTGGAGGTCGGCGTGGACGGCATGAACGAAAAAACCCAGGACCGCGAAGTGCTCGAGAAAGAACTCGGCGCGCCAGGTCCTGACCGCATCTGGTACGTGGGCGATGCCTTCGCCCTGGGCATGAGTGTGGACGAAGTGTTCGCGCTGACCAAGATTGATCCGTGGTTCCTGGTGCAGATCGAGCAGATCGTCAAGATCGAGCTGGAGCTTGAAACCACCTCGCTCGACAAGATTGACGCTGTCACGCTCCGCGCGCTCAAGCAAAAGGGCTTTTCCGACCGGCGCCTGGCCAAGCAGCTCAAGACCACCGACACGGCCATCCGCGAAAAACGTCGCGAGCTCGGCGTGCGGCCGGTTTACAAGCGCGTGGACACCTGCGCCGCGGAGTTCTCCACCAACACCGCCTACATGTATTCGACCTACGAGGCCGAGGGCAGCGAGTGCGAAGCCGCGCCGACCGATAAAAAGAAGATCATGGTGCTGGGCGGCGGGCCCAACCGGATCGGGCAGGGTATCGAGTTTGACTACTGCTGCGTGCATGCGGCCCTGGCCATGCGCGAAGACGGCTATGAGACCATCATGGTCAACTGCAATCCCGAAACCGTGTCCACGGATTACGACACGTCCGACCGCCTCTACTTCGAGCCGCTGACGCTGGAAGACGTGCTGGAAATTGTCGACAAGGAAAAACCGCTGGGCGTGATCGTCCAGTATGGTGGCCAGACGCCCTTGAAGCTGGCGCTCGACCTGGAGGCCAATGGTGTACCGATCATCGGTACCTCGCCCGACATGATTGATGCGGCGGAAGACCGTGAACGCTTCCAGAAGCTGCTGCATGAACTCAAGCTGCGCCAGCCGCCGAATGCCACCGCACGTACCGAACCCGAGGCGCTGGAAAAGGCCGCGGCCCTGGGTTACCCCCTGGTGGTGCGTCCCAGCTATGTGCTGGGTGGCCGCGCCATGGAGATCGTGCACGAGCAGCGCGACCTGGAGCGCTACATGCGTGAAGCCGTCAAGGTCAGCCATGACTCGCCGGTGCTGCTGGACCGGTTCCTCAACGATGCCATTGAATGCGACGTGGACTGCCTGCGCGACAGCGGAGAAAACGGCTCGCCAGGCCGCACCTTCATTGGCGGTGTGATGGAGCATATCGAGCAGGCCGGCGTGCACAGCGGCGACTCGGCCTGCTCCTTGCCGCCTTATTCATTGCGAGCCGAGACGGTGGCCGAGATCAAGCGCCAGACCGCCGCCATGGCTCAGGCCCTGAACGTCGTCGGCCTGATGAACGTGCAGTTCGCCATCCAGAACATCGACGGCAAGGATGTGATCTACGTGCTGGAGGTCAACCCCCGCGCCTCGCGTACCGTGCCATTCGTCAGCAAGGCCACCGGCATCCAGCTGGCCAAGGTGGCTGCGCGCTGCATGGTCGGCCAGTCGCTGGCGTCGCAGGGCATCAGCAACGAGGTTACGCCGCCCTATTTCAGCGTGAAGGAGGCGGTCTTCCCCTTTGTCAAATTCCCCGGCGTGGACACCATTCTTGGTCCCGAGATGAAATCCACCGGTGAGGTAATGGGCGTCGGCAAGACCTTTGGCGAGGCCTTTGTGAAGTCCCAGCTCGGCGCCGGGACCAAATTGCCGACGTCCGGCAAGGTCTTCCTCACGGTCAAGAACAACGACAAGCCCCGTGCGGTGGAGGTGGCGCGAGCTCTCGCGGCGCAGAAGTTCGAGCTAGTGGCTACCAAGGGAACGGCCGCCGCCATACAGGCGGCGGGCATTGCCTGCACTGTGGTCAACAAGGTCACCGAGGGCCGGCCGCACGTGGTGGACATGATCAAGAACGACGAGATCGCGCTGGTTATCAACACCGTGGAGGAGCGGCGCAATGCAATTGCCGACTCGCGGCAAATCCGTACCTCGGCGCTGCTCGCCCGCGTGACCACCTACACCACCATTGCCGGTGCGGAAGCCGCGGTGGAAGGCATGAAATACCTGGATGACCTGAACGTGTATTCCGTCCAGGAACTCCATGCGCAACTAGGCTAATTACCGGGTTGGCCGACGCAGGTTTTGCATTAAACTTGTACCCGATTAAATACTCCGCCGCCAGGTGACTGGTGGCGGTTTCGCTTTTGCTGGAGCAAAAACATGGCAACCATACCAATCACCAAGCGTGGCGCAGAAAGCCTCAAAGCCGAGCTGCACAGGCTCAAGACTGTCGATCGTCCTTGGGTCATCAACTCGATTTCCGAGGCGCGTGCCCAGGGGGACCTGAGTGAAAACGCCGAGTACGATGCAGCGAAGGACCGCCAGGGGTTTATTGAAGGGCGCATCCAAGAAATCGAAGGCAAGCTGTCTGCGGCACAGATTATTGACCCTGCGGAACTTGACGCGGGCGGCAGGGTGGTGTTTGGTTCCACGATTGAGCTGCAGGACGAGGATTCGGGCGATACCGTGACCTACCAGATCGTCGGCGAAGACGAGGCCGATATCAAGCATGGCCGCGTCAACATCAGCTCGCCGATTGCGCGCGCCCTGATCGGCAAGGACGAGGGCGACACGGCTGAAGTGCAGGCGCCGGGCGGCGTGAGGCGCTATGAAATCGTGGCGGTCATGTACATATGAGCCCCCACGGTCGCTCACTGCGTGTAGCTTCCTGCCCCCCGATGGGGCCGCTGCGCCTGCGGTCTGGCAAAGCCAGTCCCGCGGCCCTTGCTTGCTAAGAGAGTGCCTCGCCGATCGCGCACCCGCTGCCGCTCAAAGCTTCGGCTTGAAGGTGCCGCGCCCATGAAACACCGTGTTGCTGTCATGGTGGCCGCGCTCTGGTGGGGCAGTCTCACCGGCCTGGGCTTTGTGGTGGTACCCCTGCTGTTCACGCACCTTGGCAGCCCGGCAGTCGCCGGCGCCATGGCTGCCAAACTCTTCAGCGCGCAGACCTGGTTCAGCACGGCGTGTGCCATGCTGATGCTGCTGCTGTTCAATAAAAAAGACGATCCGGCCACGGCCCTGTATGCGGCTGCAGCCACAAAATTTGTAGTGGCGGGGCTGTTGCTGGCCTTGCTGGTGGAGTTTGGCGTAGCGCCGCGTATCGTCAGCGCCCGGGCCGAAGGCGCCAACCTCAAGCTCTGGCATGGCCTGGGAAGCGCCATGTACCTGGGCCAGTGGTTGTGCGCCGGTTTGAGCCTGTGGCATTTGAGCCGGCCGGTCGCAGGCGCCGGCTCTGCGGCAGCCAGCCCCGATTAAAGACGCTCGGCGGATTCCAGCGTGTTGACCAGCAGCATGGTGATGGTCATGGGGCCGACGCCACCAGGTACCGGCGTGATGTAGCTGGCTACCTCCTTGACGCCTTCAAAGTCCACGTCGCCGCAGAGTTTGCCTTCCTCGTTGCGGTTCATGCCCACGTCGATGACGATCGCACCAGGCTTGACCATGTCGGCGGTCAGCACATTGCGCTTGCCGACAGCGGCCACAATCACGTCGGCCTGCAGTGTCATGGCCTTCAGGTCCGTGGTGGCGCTGTGGCAGATCGTTACCGTGGCATTTTTTTGCAGCAGCATCATCGCCATGGGTTTGCCCACGATATTGCTGCGGCCGATGACCACGGCGTGCTTGCCCCGCAGGTCGCAGCCGATGCTCTCCAGCATTTTCATGCAGCCATAGGGCGTGCAGGGCCAGAAGCCTGGCTGTCCGACCATCAGGGCGCCCGCGCTGGCCACATGAAAACCGTCGACATCCTTGCCAGGGGCAATCGCTTCAATGACTTTGTGCGCATCAATATGCGCAGGCAGCGGGAGTTGCACCAATATGCCATGGATGGCCGGGTCCCGGTTCAGCGCGTCGACCCGCGCCAGCAGATCCGCCTCGCTGAGCGTGGCGGGGTATTTTTCGAGCACGGAATGCAAGCCGTTGTCCTCGCAGGCCTTGACCTTGTTGCGTACATAGACCTGGCTGGCCGGGTTTTCACCCACCAGCACGACCGCCAGTCCCGGTGTGATGCCGCGTGCGCGCAGGGCGGCCGCGCGTCGCGCGACCTCCGCACGCAATTGTTTCGAGAGCGCGTTTCCGTCAATGAGTTGTGCAGTCATTATTTCAATAATCTAAGTAAAAACGCCCGCTAGTCCATGAACTACGGGCGTAAGCGGCTATAAAAAATGTAGCGGCTGGGAATCTGGCTCCGGTGGCTCTCAGACCTTGGGCGCGCTGGAGCCCAAGGCTATTTTGAGCAGGTCAGCCACGGTATTGGCATTGAGTTTTTCCATGATGTTGGCGCGGTGCGCCTCGACTGTCTTGATGCTGATGCCCAGGTCGTCGGCGATCTGCTTGTTCAGGCGACCCGCCACGATGCGTTCGAGTACCTGCGCTTCGCGCGAGGTGAGCTTGGCCAGCAGGGCGTCGCGGCTGGCGGACTGCTGGTGGTCGCTGAACGCTTCCTTGGCCTGTTCCAGCATTCGCTCGACCAGATTGACCAGTGCTTCTTCCTGAAAAGGCTTCTGGATGAAATCCATGGCGCCTTTTTTCATGGTGTTGACCGCCATGGGGACGTCGCCGTGGCCGGTGATGAAGACGATGGGCAATGGCGACTTGCGTTCGACCAGGCGGTCCTGCAGTTCCAGGCCGGTCATGCCGCCCATGCGGATATCAACAATCAGGCAGGCGACTTCGCGCGCATCGTAGCGGCTCAGAAATGTTTCAGCCGAGTCGTAGCAGCGTACCCGGTAGTCCTTGCCTTCAAGCAACCATTGCAGCGAATCGCGCACGCCCTCGTCATCATCAACGACGTAGACGGTACCTTTTTTGGGAATCAAGCTCATGCCAAACTTTCTTTCGTGAACTTATCGAGACTGTTCCTGAAGGGGCTCTAGTGAACGCCCGCATCCTTGGCCGCTACAGTATCGCTAGCAGAAGGCGCTGGTGAAAGCAGGGGCGTCACGGGGATCCAGAAAGTGAACCGGCACCCCACCACTTCGTCCCCATTGTAGAGGTTCTCGGCCTCCATCCTGCCCTGGTGGGACTCGACAATGCTGCGGCACAGTTTCAGGCCGATGCCCATGCCTTCGGCCTTGGTGGAATAGAAGGCTTCATAGAGCCGTGCCTTGACTTCCGGCGACAGGCCGTGGCCCGAGTCCAGGACCGAAAACTCCACCACACTCTGGTCCTCAATGTGCTTGGGCACGACACGTAATTCAACGCTGCGGCGGGCGGCGGGCAGGTGTGCCTGCTCAATCGACTCGGCCGCGTTCTTCATCAGGTTGATCAGCACCTGCTCGATCAGGATGGGGTCCACCATGACAGGAGGCAGGCGGGCCGCAATGTAGTGGCTCAGCCGCACGTGGTGACGCCTGAGCTCTATGTCGGCCAGCTCCATCGCATTGCTGACCATGGTGGCCACATCGGCAGCCGTGCGATTTGGCTCGCTGCGCTTCACGAACGAGCGGATGCGCTGGATGATCTGGCCGGCGCGATGCGCCTGCCGGGCGGTCTTGTCCAATGCGACCAGCAGGTCCTCGTTGCTGATTTGCCGGCCCTTGATGCGCGACACCATGCCGTTGCAATAGTTGTTGATGGCCGTCAACGGCTGGTTGAGCTCGTGGGCCACGCTCGAGGCCATTTCACCCATGGTGATGAGCCGGCTCGCGGTCTGGGCTCGTTCGTTTTGCTGCGCGGCCTGCTCTTCGGCATGGCGCCGCGGCGTGATATCGGTCGCAATCACCATTTGTGCCAGGCGGCCATCCACCCATGTGAGGTAGCGCGAACGCACTTCCAGCCACTTGCCCAGGTCGGGCACGAAGATCTCGGCGTTCTCCGCCTGGGCGGTGGTCAGGGTGTCGGTAGGGAATCCGGCCATGCCATCCACCGGATCTAGGGCGTCCTCGGTAGGCATGGCTGCCGGCACGCCGGCCTGGGCGATCAAGTTCATGTGCCCGGACACTTCACCGCCAAACCACGACCGGTAAAGCTTGTTGGCAAACAGCAGCTCTTCACTGCCCAGGGGTGCCACGGACACCGCCGCATCCAGTCCCTCGAGCACGGTGGTGAACCGTTCGTACGAGGCTGACAGCTCTTCGCGAATGCGCTTGGGTTCGGTGATGTCCGTCATCGACGTCATCCAGCCCGTCTGTTGCCCGCGCGGATCAATCAGGGGCGACACATACATGCGGGCATCAAAGATCTGGCCGTTCTTGCGTTTGACTCGGACTTCGAATCCACCGGGAGGCGTTCGGCCATGCAGTTCGTCGTCAAGCCGTGCCATCAGGATGTCGAGCTCTGCTTCAGGCCAGTGCGGGAACGGCGGTGTGCGGCCCACGAGCTCATTTTCGCTAAAGCCCGTCATCTGGCAAAAGGCCGGGTTGACGTAGGTGATGCGTCCCTGCAAGTCCAGCGCGCGCATGCCGGTGAGCATGGAGTTTTCCATTGCGCGGCGGAAATTGGTCTCGGATATCAGCGCCTGCTGCGCCTGGACGCGGCGGCGGGTGTGGCGCCAGGTGCCCAGCAGCATCCAGACGGTCAGGGCGCTGAGGGCGCTGACCAGCCAGAAGAAGCCGCTGCCCACCACACCCAGCGAGGCGCGGTAGCCTTCGGCGCGTATCAGCAGCCCGTTGCCCACGGGAGAAACGGGGATTTCGTACTCGGCCGCGGCCTCGGACCACGGCAGCAACCGGGCTGCCGGATTGCGGCGGGGGGGCAGGTTGCCAGCCAGCACCAGGTTTTTATCATTCACCAGGGTCACGGCGTACTTGGCGGTCACTTCGGTCGGTACGCCGAACCGCAGCAATCCGTCAATGGAATATTCGCCCATGATGACGCCGTCAAATTTCCCCTGGTCGTCGAGTGGCACCTGCAATTGCAGGGTAGGGACGTGCCCGCTGTTGTCAGTGGCCACCAGGGGGCGGGAGTACACCGGCTGGCGCAGGTCCCGCGCCAGCTCATACGTGCCGTCCGTCTCGCCGACCTTGAGCTGCTCGCCCGCGCTGCGCGACTGGCTCGGGTGGGCGCTGGGCGATGCATAAGCGACCTTCACCCGGCGCTTGCTGTCGACCCACGTCACCGCCATCAGTTCGGGGTATTGATTGACCAGCGATTCGGCCTGGACGATGAACTCTTCGGCGTCCACCTCCTTGTTCGACACATCCCGGCCAATGCGCATGAGCTGCTCCTGCCTTTCGAGCAGTCGCAGGCGCAGCCTTTGCTGGGCGTATTCGACATCGCGTTTGACGGCCTGCTGTTCCCGGTCTATTTCCTCAATCCGCAGATAGCCGAAGGCCGCGATGACGGCCGCCAGGAAAAGCACCACCGCCAGCAGCGGACCCAAGGTGATGAAGCGGTCCTGCCGCGATGGCGACTGTTTGCCCCACCAGCGGTGCCAGAAAGCAAGGGCGGCAGGACTTGCCGCAGCAGTGTCGGAATAGGGAGCAGGTTTGGTCATAGGGCAATCTCGCAGTTTAAGTGAGATGTTCCAGGCGAGCTTGCTTGACGGTGATCTTTTGGGGGCGAACTTCGCCGCCGGATTGCTGGCGCGCGAGTGTCCGCCTGAGCTTCTCCGGATTGCACGCAGAATTTTAATTTCATAATATAAAATCAAAAAGCACTATTTGAAATTTCTTAAATATTATGAGAAACTAGAGACTTGAATCTAATTTGCGTTTAAAACACGCCTTAGGGACAAGTTAGTCACAAGCTTTGTGCGCAGCCCCAAAGTTGTGGATCAGGTTAACTAGCGTTACTCAGGAGACAAAAAATGGCTGCCAATCCAAATGAAGCCGGTGCTGACAACTTACGCGCCGCCGCCAACGATGCCTTGGGCGAAAACACCCTCGACAACGACAGACAGGAAACCCGGGAATGGATGGACGCGCTCTCAGCGGTCATCGAGAGCGAGGGCCCTGAACGTGCCCACTTTCTGCTGGAGCAACTGCTCGAGCATGCCCGCCAGAAAAGCATTGACATGCCTTTCTCGGCCAACACGGGCTACGTCAACACCATTGAAACCGACCGGGAGGAACGCTCCCCCGGAAACCTCGAAATCGAAGAGCGCCTGCGCGCCTACATGCGCTGGAATGCCATGGCCATGGTGGTCAAGGCCAACCGCCTGCATCCTGCGGATGGAGGCGACCTGGGTGGCCACATCGGCTCGTTTGCTTCGCTGGCCAGTCTTTTTGGCGCAGGCTTTAACCACTTCTGGCATGCCGAGAGCGAAAACCACGGCGGCGATTGCCTCTACATCCAAGGACATGTGTCGCCCGGCGTCTATGCGCGCGCCTATCTGGAAGGCCGCCTGACGGAAGAGCAGCTGCTCAATTTCCGCCAGGAAGTCGATGGCAAGGGGCTTTCCAGCTACCCGCACCCCAAGCTGATGCCCGAGTTCTGGCAATTTCCAACGGTTTCGATGGGCCTGGGGCCCCTGATGGCGATTTACCAGGCGCGCTTTCTCAAATACCTGCATGCCCGCGGCATCGCCAACACCGAAAACCGCAAGGTCTGGGTGTTCTGCGGCGACGGTGAGATGGATGAAGTCGAATCGATGGGCGCCATCGGCCTGGCTGCGCGCGAGAAGCTCGACAACCTGGTGTTTGTCATCAACTGCAATTTGCAGCGTCTGGACGGCCCGGTCCGCGGCAACGGCAAGATCATCCAGGAACTTGAAGGCGAGTTCCGCGGTGCCGGCTGGAATGTCATCAAACTGATCTGGGGTAGCAACTGGGATCCTCTGCTGGCACGCGACAAGGACGGAGCCCTGCGCAAGATCATGATGGACACGCTGGATGGCGACTACCAGGCCATGAAGGCCAACGACGGCGCTTATGTGCGCAAGCATTTCTTTGGCCAGAATCCCCAGACGCTGGAGATGGTGTCCAAGATGAGCGACGACGACATCTGGAACCTGCGCCGTGGCGGCCACGATTCGCAAAAGGTCTATGCGGCATTCCACGCGGCCGTCAACCACACTGGCCAGCCCAGTGTGTTGCTGATCAAGACCGTCAAGGGTTTTGGCATGGGCAAGATTGGCGAGGGCAAAAACACGGTGCATCAGACGAAGAAGCTGACGGACGATGACATCAAGATTTTCCGCGACCGCTTCAACATCCCGATTCCGGACAGCCAGCTGGCCGACCTTCCGTTTTACAAGCCCGCTGACGACACGCCCGAGATGCGTTACCTGCACGAGCGGCGCAAGGCCCTTGGTGGTTACCTGCCGCACCGCCGCGTCAAGGCCGACGAGAGCTTCACAGTGCCCGCGCTGGAAACCTTCAAGGCGGTACTTGAGCCGACCGCCGAAGGCCGCGAAATTTCCACGACGCAGGCCTACGTGCGCTTCCTCACGCAGCTGCTGCGCGACCAGGCACTCGGCCCGCGCGTGGTGCCCATCCTGGTCGATGAGGCGCGTACCTTCGGCATGGAAGGCCTGTTCCGCCAGGTCGGCATCTACAACCCCGATGGCCAGAAGTACACGCCGGTCGATAAAGACCAGGTGATGTATTACAAGGAAGACAAGAAGGGCCAGATCCTGCAGGAGGGCATCAACGAGGCCGGCGGCATGAGCAGCTGGATCGCAGCGGCCACCTCGTACAGCACCAACAACCGGATCATGGTCCCGTTTTACGTGTACTACTCGATGTTCGGCTTCCAGCGCATTGGCGACCTGGCCTGGGCGGCGGGCGACATGCAGGCACGCGGCTTCCTGCTGGGCGGCACTTCCGGCCGTACCACGCTCAATGGCGAAGGCCTGCAGCACGAAGACGGTCACAGCCACATCCTGGCCGGCACCATCCCGAACTGCATCAGTTACGACCCGACCTTTGCCCATGAGGTGGGCGTCATCCTGCACCACGGCCTCAAGCGCATGGTTGAAAAGCAGGACAACGTGTATTTTTACCTCACGCTGCTCAACGAAAACTATGCCATGCCAGGCCTCAAGCCCGGTACCGAAGAGCAGATCATCAAGGGGATGTACCTTTGCAAGGAAGGCGCCAAGCTCACACCGCGCGTTCAGCTCCTGGGCTCCGGCACCATCCTGCGTGAATCGATTGCCGCGCAGGAATTGCTGGAGAAAGAGTGGGGCGTTGCCGCCAATGTGTGGAGTTGCCCGAGCTTCAATGAGCTGGCCCGCGACGGCCAGGACGCCGAACGCTGGAACCTGCTGCACCCGACCGACAAACCCCGCGTGCCTTTTGTGTGCGAGCAGCTCGACAAGCACACGGGCCCGGTTGTGGCATCGACCGACTACATGAAGGCTTATGCCGAGCAGATTCGTCCGTTTATGCCCAAGGGACGCACCTACAAAGTGCTGGGTACCGATGGTTTTGGCCGCAGCGACTTCCGCAGCAAGTTGCGCGAGCACTTTGAAATCAATCGCCACTACATCGTGGTTGCGGCCCTGAAGGCACTCAGCGAAGAAGGTACGGTTCCGGTGGCCAAGGTTGCCGAAGCTATCAAGAAGTACGGTATCAATGCCGACAAGATCAATCCCCTTTATGCCTGATGCAGGTTTGATGCATTAGCCCGCAAGCAATCGGAGACAACAACATGGCAGTGGTAGATATTCAAGTTCCTGATATTGGGGATTTCGACGAAGTAACGGTGATTGAGTTGCTCGTCAAACCGGGTGACACCGTCAAGGCCGAGCAATCGCTGATTACCGTGGAGTCCGACAAGGCATCCATGGAGATTCCGTCCAGCCAGGCTGGCGTGGTCAAGGACCTCAAGGTCAAGCTCGGTGACAAGGTCAAGCAAGGTTCTGTCGTGCTGACGCTGGAGGTGTCCGCCGGCGCTGCGTCCGCACCGGCACCGGCCGCAGCGGCCGCTGCACCGGCGCCAGCCGCCAGCAGTGTCCCGGTATCGGCACCTGCCCCCGCACCGGCGGCAGCTCCGGCCGCAGTTGCCGGCCCGGTCGAAGTCCGTGTACCCGACATTGGCGACTTCAAGGACGTGTCGGTCATCGAGGTGCTCGTCAAGCCGGGCGACAGCATCAAGGTCGAGCAGTCCCTGGTCACTGTGGAGTCTGACAAGGCCTCGATGGAAATCCCGTCGTCGGCTGCGGGCGTGCTCAAGGAGCTCAAGGTCAAGCTGGGCGACATCGTCAACATCGGCGACCTGCTGGCCGTGCTGGAGGGCACCGCTGCAACTGCCGGAGCATCGCCCTCGTCGGCGCCCGCGCCAGCTGTGCCAGCCGCCGCTGCACCTGTTGCTGCGACAGCCGCCGTGTCGGCCAGTGCACCGCCTGTCGCAGCCATGCCAGCGCATGAACCCGCCACGGCCCAGCCGGGCAACCTGCCGCATGCCTCACCGTCGGTGCGCAAATTCGCCCGCGAACTCGGCGTGCCCCTGGCAGAGGTCAAGGGCTCGGGCCCGAAAGGCCGCATCACACAGGATGACGTGCAGGCCTTCACCAAGGCCGTGATGGCCGGCGACACCCGGACCCAGGCGCAGGCAGCCAAGGCGCCCGCAGCCTCCGGCGGCGGTGTCGGCCTGGACTTGCTGCCATGGCCCAAGGTGGACTTCACCAAGTTCGGGCCGGTCGAGCGCAAGGACATGTCCCGCATCAAGAAGATCAGCGGCGCCAACCTGCTGCGAAACTACGTGATGATTCCGCATGTCACCAACCATGACGATGCCGACATCACCGATCTGGAAGCTTTTCGCGTGTCCACCAACAAGGACAATGAAAAATCCGGCCTCAAGGTCACCATGCTGGCCTTTCTGATCAAGGCCAGTGTCGCGGCCCTGAAAAAATTCCCCGAGTTCAACAGTTCGCTGGACGGCGATCAACTGGTCTACAAGCAGTACTACCACATCGGTTTCGCCGCCGATACGCCCAATGGCCTGGTGGTACCCGTGCTCAAGGACGCCGACAAAAAAGGCATCATGCAGATCTCGCAGGAAATGGGCGAGCTGGCAAAGAAGGCGCGCGACGGCAAGCTGGCCCCGGCCGAGATGCAGGGCGCGAGTTTCACGATCTCCTCGTTGGGCGGCATCGGCGGGCGTTATTTCACACCCATCATCAATGCACCCGAAGTCGCCATCCTCGGCGTGTCCAAGAGCCAGATGGAACCTGTGTGGGATGGCAAGGCCTTCCAGCCGCGCCTGATGCTGCCCATGTCGCTGGCCTGGGACCACCGCGTGATCGACGGCGCCGGCGCCGCGCGCTTCAACGCCTATCTCGGACAAATCCTCGCTGACTTCCGCCGCGTTCTTTTATGACAACGCTGGTGGTTGTGAAGAAGGCGGGCCAGATTGCCATTGCCGCGGACACACTGGTCACGTTTGGCGATACCAGCCTGACCCACCGGTTTGAAGCCAACAGCAAGATATTCAAGGTGGATGCGCCTGGGGTGGGTATCAGCTATGTCGGCATGGCCGGCACGGTGGCGCATTTTCCCGCGCTGCGCAAGGCCATGGCTGCGCTGCCCAAGGAAGATCTCAAGCTGGGGTCCCGCGACGAGGTGTTTGACACCTTCATCAAGCTGCATCCGCTGCTGAAAGACACGTTTTTTTTGCAGACCAAGGAAGACGACAACGACCCGTACGAGTCCAGCCAGTTCACCGTGGTGATTGCCAATGCCAGCGGCATCTACGGCCTCTACAGCTACCGTGAAGTCTTTGAATTCAAGGAGTTCTGGGGCATTGGATCGGGCCGCAGTTTCGCGCTGGGCGCCATGCACGCCTGTTGGGACAAGGCCAAAACCGCGCGTGAAGTGGCCCTGGCCGGCATGAATGCCGGGTGCGAGTTCGACAAGAACTCCGCTGGACCCATTGAAGTATTTACCCTCAAATTGAAAGCCTCCAAATGAGCGCATCTTCGAGTCTCATCGATATCAAGGTACCGGACATTGGCGACTTTGACGAAGTGTCCGTGATTGAAGTGCTGGTCAAGGCCGGCGACACCATCAAGGCCGAGCAGAGCCTGATCACGGTGGAAAGCGACAAGGCGTCGATGGAAATTCCGTCGAGCCAGGCCGGCGTGGTCAAGGAAGTCAAGGTCAAGATTGGCGACAAGGTCAAGCAAGGGTCGGTCGTGCTGGTGCTGGAAAGCGCAAGCGCGTCATCGGCTCAAAAATCCGAAGAAAAACAAGCCCCAGCCTCCGTGTCGTCTGGGCAAGTTGCTCCAAAAAATGTAGCGCCTCCGGCGCCGGCGCCAACCGCTGCCAGTTTTGCCGGTACGGCAGACCTCGACTGCGACATGCTGGTGCTGGGCGCAGGTCCTGGCGGTTATTCGGCGGCGTTTCGCGCGGCCGACCTGGGCCTCAAGGTCGTGCTGGTAGAGCGCTACGCGACCCTTGGCGGCGTCTGCCTCAATGTGGGCTGCATTCCGTCCAAGGCGTTGCTGCATGTGGCAGCCGTCATGGATGAAGTCAAGCACTTCGACAGCCTGGGCGTGAGCTTCGGCGAGCCGGTACTGGACATCAACAAGCTGCGCACGCACAAGGAAAAAGTCGTCGGCAAGCTGACGGGTGGGTTGGCTGCCATGGCCAAGATGCGCAAGGTCACCGTGGTCCGCGGTTACGGCAGTTTTGTCGGTGCGCACCATGTCGAGGTGCAGGAAACCTCGGGTGCCGCGCAAGAAACCACCGGCAAGAAGCAGACCATTGCCTTCAAGCATTGTGTGATCGCAGCCGGCTCGCAAGCGGTGCGCCTGCCTTTCATGCCCGAAGATCCGCGCGTGGTGGACTCAACGGGTGCGCTGAACCTGAAAGAGGTGCCCAAGCGCATGCTGATTCTGGGCGGCGGCATCATCGGCCTGGAAATGGGCACGGTCTACTCCACGCTGGGCGCCCGCCTGGACGTGGTTGAAATGCTGGACGGCCTGATGCAGGGCGCGGACCGCGACCTGGTCAAGGTCTGGCAGAAAATGAATGCGCCGCGCTTTGACAACATCATGCTCAAGACCAAAACGGTGGCGGCCAAGGCGACCCCGGCCGGCATTGAAGTCAGCTTTGAAGGCGAGGGTGCTCCCGCACCGCAAACCTATGACCTGGTGCTGCAGGCCGTGGGCCGCACGCCCAACGGTAAAAAGATCGGGGCTGAAAAAGCCGGCGTCAGCGTGACCGACCGCGGCTTCATTCCGGTCGACATCCAGATGCGGACCAACGTGCCGCATATCTTCGCGATTGGCGACGTCGTGGGCCAGCCCATGCTGGCGCACAAGGCCGTGCATGAAGCGCACGTGGCGGCTGAAGTGATTGCCGGCGAACTGCAGGGCAACAAGGAACTGGCGAGCGCCGCTTTCAATGCCCGCGTGATCCCGAGCGTGGCCTACACCGACCCTGAAATTGCCTGGGTCGGCCTGACCGAAGACCAGGCCAAGGCGCAGGGCATCAAGGTCAAGAAGGGCCTGTTCCCCTGGACGGCCTCGGGCCGCGCCATTGCCAACGGCCGCGATGAAGGGTTCACCAAGCTGCTGTTTGACGACAGCCCCGAAGCGCATGGCCACGGCAGGATTTTGGGCGGCGGCATCGTCGGCACGCACGCCGGCGACATGATTGGCGAGATCGCGCTGGCCATTGAAATGGGGGCCGATGCCGTCGACATCGGCAAAACCATCCATCCGCACCCTACGCTCGGCGAGAGCATGGGCATGGCGGCCGAGGTGGCGCATGGCAGTTGTACCGATCTGCCGCCGGCGCGGAAGTAGCCAACCCTGCAAGCCTCCCTGCCAAGCCCGGCCCTGCGAAGGTCCGGGCTTTTTGCTGCCCGGTTTTTGGGGCAGGTGCGTTTCGGCGGCCTGAATTCATCTGAATTCAGGGTTCGTTCAGATGTTTTTCATGACTTCTCGCGGGCATCCGCCCATGCTTTCCTCCGCTGCCGCGTGTGGCGAATTTCTGGTCTGCCAACCCATTTCCGGAGGACATCATGGACAAACTGCTTGCGTTTCATTTCGGCCCATTGACCAGCGCTGACGGGCGCTTTTTCTTCGCCAGGTTTAAAGCGGGGTGGCGGCATGTCGGGCGATTTACCTTGTCCGCCGCGATCGGTGCAGCCACACATGTCCAGCTGCTCGCGGGACTGGCGCTCAGCCTGGCCGTCTTGAGCTCCCATGCTGTGGATGATCTGCCTGATGGTGCAATCAGGATTACTGCTGGCGAACTGAAATGGGGCCCCGGACGGGTACCGGGGCATGAGATTGCCCCTTTGATCGGCGACTCGACCCGGCCTGGCCCTTACGTCGAGCGGGTGAAATTCCCTGCAAACAGCACGTCGCAACCTCATTCCCATCCGGACGACAGAACCTACACGGTGATTTCCGGTACCTGGTATGTGGGGTACGGCGACAAGTTCGACTCGGCGAAACTGAAGGCCCTGCCGGCGGGCAGCTACCACACCGAGCCCGCAAATGTGAACCATTTCTCCGTCATCAAGGAGGAGGGTGTGGTCGTCCAGATCACCGGGACGGGGACAACTGCAACACGCTTTTTTGACCCGACGCAGGCCCTTAGGAAATAGTCCAGGCAGGCCCATCGGCGTCGCCTACCGCGCGGTGATAGGCCTTTTTGGAACACGCATTAATCATTCATCATTCATTAATGGAGAACCGCATGTATCGATTTATCCCCGCTTTGTTTCTTGGTTTTGGACTGTCACTTTCCGCGATGTGTCTGGCTCAGGAATCGTTGATAGGGACCTACCGACTCGTGTCGTTCACACAGGAGCTGGATGGCTCGCCGCCGCAGGAGACGATGGGGAAGTCTCCTCGCGGGTACGCCATCTTTACCGCTACACGGTGGATGAACATCTTTGCTTCGGAGGACCGGAGGTTCGGCACCACTGCGGAAGACAAGGCGGGCCTGTATGACTCACTGGTTGCATACAGTGGTCTTTACCGCGTTGACGGCAGCAAGCTGATCGTGACGGTTGATACATCGTGGAACGAACGCTGGAATGGCACCCAGGTGGCCAGGAACTGGCAGCTCGAAGGGCGCCGGCTGACCATCACGACCGATCGGCTTCCGTCGGCCAGAGACCCGTCGAAGATGAGCGTCAGCCGTGCGGTGCTCGAGAAGGTCGAATAGCAGGCCGTGGGGTGAGCACGAGCACGTTTTCAAGAGATGATCCCGTCGGATCAAATGACAAATAACAGATGACGAATGACGAGGAGAGCCGGGAAGTACATGACCTTGTGCCAGGGATCGCGCCACCGGGTCCCTGGCGTCAGGGGCGCGGAGCTATGTCGGGCAGGCCCGCGAGCCGCAAGCCGCTTACATATCGGGCATGTTGTGCGGTGAATCCGGTGCTAGTGGCAGGCGGCCATTCAGCTTCCAGCCGCTGAATGTCGAAGCCCGGGCGAATCGCCAGGAATTTCGCCAGCGCGGCCTGGCTGCAAGCCGTGTCTCCGCTCAGTGCGCAGACGGACCCCAGCGCAGCCCAGGCGTTGGGGAATGGTTGGGGCGTTTCGGTGGCCGCGCGGGCAAATTGCAATGCAGGCTTCATTTGCCCCAGATGCAAATACGCCATGGCCAAATTGCGGTAATAGCGGGACAGGCGGGTGTCGCGTGGGCTGATGCGGATGAGTTGTTCGTAGACCCTTGCTGCCTCGTCTGGCTGACCTTGCATCAGGTACGCAAGTCCCAAAAAGTAATACGCCACCGGGTGTGACGGATTGGTCTCGATTTCATGCATCAGCAGCCTGGCACCTTGCTCATACTGCCCGCGCAGGGTGAGGGCTCCGCCCAGTACGGTGTGCACCAGCGGATGGCCGGGGTCAACGGCCATGGCGCGCCGCGCAAACGACTCGGCGCCATCGAGCGCCTCCTCACCCGGCATCGACTGATTGATGCGCGCCCGCAAGTGCCAGCTGGCCAGGGTTTTCAGTGCCAGCACCGAGCGGTCGTCAATGGCCAGGGCTTGCAGTGCCATCGCCTTGGCCCGTGCCGCATCCTGGGGTGTGTCCCGGTTCCAGGCGGCCCAGGCCTGCAGGGCCAGGGTTTGCGCGTCCAGCTGTGGCGCCGTCATCTGCGCGGTTTGCTGCGCGAATTCATTGATCAATTCAAGGTGCAGTGATTGCGCGATGCGCTGCGCAGCCCAATGTTCGGTGCGCGGCAGGTCAGCCACCGACGTGGTGAACCGTTCCGCCCATTGTTGCTGGCCTGTCTGCGTATCGGCCAGGTGCAGACTCAGCAGAATTTGCCCGCCCTCGCGCCGCAAGCTGCCGCCCACCAGATAGCGGACGCCCAATTGCTGGCCGATCGCGCGCACATCCATGCCAGTGGCGGGATAGGCCTGCGTGGACACCCGCGAAACAACATGCGCACCGGGGATGCGGGACAGATTGAATGTGAGGTCTTCGCCGACCACATCGCCAAACCACGCCAGATCCGCATCCTGACTTTTGATTTCGAAAGGCAAAACAGCCAGAGTCAGGCTGGGCGGGGGCGCGGCGCTGTTTCGCCAGAGCAGTCCGGTGAAAACCAGCACCATCACCAGCGACAGACCAGCGCCGCTGAGCTTCCACCATCTGGCCTTACGTGCGGCAGGAAAGTCCCCGCTTGCTGCTGCGGCCATGGCAGGAGCATCAGCCGCGCGGGCTGCAGCTTTATCCGTAGTATCTGCATCTGCATTTGCATGCAAGGAGTTCACAGCGCTGGAGGCAACACTCACCACAGTGTGTATCACGTAGCCACGACGCGGGACTGTCTCGAGCAGCGTGTCTGCAGACTCACCCAATGCGCGACGTATTTCTGAAATGCATTGGGTCAGGGAGTTTTCCGTCACCACAGTGTTGGACCATACGGCCTCATGCAAATCGTTTTTGCTGACGATTTGCCCCGGATGGCTCAGCAGGTAGGCCAGCACCGCAGAAGTCTGCGGCCGCAGGCGGTACTCTTGCCCCTGCCGCTTCAGCGTTCCCGTCAACTGATCAAATTCGGCATCGCCAAATTGCACGGGAACCGGTGGTCGCAAATCCATGTGGCCATCTTACCCATCCGCTCCTTGGGTGCAAACCCGGTGGCTGCTGCCCGCTGTCTGGCCGAGAATGGCCATTCCTATCTGGAGAAGCCATGCTCGAAGTCCGGCCCATTGGTCATTTGTCACGTCGCCGTTTCAACCTGGCCATCACGGCGTGCGCCAGTGCGGTGTGCGCGCCGCTGCTTGCCCAGCCTGCCTGGCCGAACAAGCCGATACGCCTGATCGTGCCTTACACGCCCGGTGGCTTCACCGACCAGATGGCGCGCCTCGTCCAGGTGGGCCTGCAAAACCGCCTGCAGCAAACCGTCACGGTGGACAACAAGCCCGGCGCCAACAGCATCATCGGTGTGGACATGCTGGCCAAGGCCCCGGCTGATGGCAGTACGTTTGCCGTGGTCATTGCCGCCTATGCGGCCAACACCACGCTCTATCCCAAACTTCCTTACGACCCGCGCAAGGACTTGACCGGCGTCTCGTTGATGGGCGTGTCGCCGCTGCTGGCCGCTGTCAACAACGACGCTCCTTTCAAAACTGCGAAAGAGCTGATCGAGTACGCCCGGGCCCATCCCGGCAAGGTCAGTTTTGGCTCATCCGGCAATGGCTCGGCCGCGCACCTGACCACCGAGCTGCTCAAGTCCCTCACCAAAACCTATATGGTGCACATTCCCTACCGGGGCGCCGTGCCGGCGCTCACCGATTTGATGGGCGGGCAGATCCAGCTGTTTTTTGACGCCGCCACCGGACTGATCAATCAGGGCAAGGCCGGCAAGGTTCGGCTGATCGGCGTGTCCAGCGACCGCCGTCTGCCGGCTGTGCCCGAGGTGCCGACCTTCATCGAGCAGGGATTTACCGGCTTCACTGGCAGCACCTGGGCCGGCATGCTGGCACCGTCGGCCACGCCCAAAGACATCATCAGGCGCATGTCAGAAGAAGTTGGGCGCATCATTCGCAGCGATGAAACCCGGGCCCGGCTGGACGCCATGGGTACTTTTGCTGCCGGCGGCACGCCGGAGGAGTTTGACGCGTTCATTGCGGCCGAAACGGCCAAATGGGCCAAGGTGATCAGGGACGCCGGCGTCAAGGCCGACTGATTGGCGGACAGGCAGGTGCTACCGGGCTTATTCGCCGGCTGGGTTGGCTGGCGGTGCGCTGCCCTGCACGCGGCGGGCGCCGTCAAAGCGGCGCGCCCAGTAGTCGACCCCCATGCTTTCCACCCGGACTTCGGCGCCCGGCTTGGGGGAGTGGATGAACTTGCCGTCGCCGACGTAAATGCCCACGTGGCTGAAGGCGCGCCTCAAGGTGTTGAAAAACACCAGGTCGCCGGGCTGCAAGTCGTTTTTGTCAATGCTTTGTGTGGCCGCTGCCTGCTGCTCAGCCTTGCGCGGCAGCAACAGGCCCACGCTTTGTTCATAAATAGCGCGCACGAAACCGCTGCAGTCAAAACCGGTTTCAAGGTTATTGCCGCCCCGTTTGTATGGCACACCCAGGAAACCCATGGCATTGACGACCAGCTCGGACGCCCTGTCGCGGACGTTCTGGCGAACCTGGTCAATTCGGGTGAGCAGGCCTTTGTCGGCCAGCAGCTTGTCCATGTCGTCAGCAGAATTGCCGGGCGCTGCGTGGGCACTGACCATCAGCAGGACGGCAGAGACGATGACGAGGGCAGGGGCAAACATTCGCATGGCGGCAAGCTTACTTGAAGGATTGGTCCTGCGTCAATCTCATGTTGTTTCTTGATTGCGATTACAAGCCATTGATTTGTAACGACTTAACACGATAACAAAACCGTTTCTAATGAGAAAGTGCTATGTTTGCTTACAAAAAACGGTTATATCGGAGCCCGACGCGCTGATTGGCCGAGCGGCAAAAACAAGCTCGCCGTGGGATTATCTGGTCGGGAAGCCACCTGCAAAATGATTCCAGGCGGTCATTCATCGTCCAGATAAAGGATGCCGGAGACGGCTATTGATGGAGAGAACTATGGCATCAGACTCGTTGAAGCGGGTGTGTTCAGTGATTGGTTTTGTGGCAGGTTTCGCGCTTGCTCCGTTGGCTGACGCCCAAAACCAGGCGCCGCCTGTTCGCCCGCAAACCGTGGCGGCGGGCCTGGAGCATCCGTGGGGCGTGGCTTTTTTACCGGGTGGGCGCTTTCTGGTGACGGAACGCCCAGGCCGGATGCGGGTGGTCCAGCCGGACGGCGCACTGGGCGCCCCCCTCGCCGGGCTGCCCCGGATCGACGCTGGCGGGCAGGGCGGTTTGCTCGATGTGGTGCTTGACGCCGATTTTGCGAGCAACCGCAGCCTGTACTTCTGTTTTTCCGAGCCGGCCGTCACGGGCAGCGGCAACAGTACCGCCCTGGCGCGCGCAACCTTGAACACAGACCAGAGCCGGTTGGACGACGTCAGGGTCATCTTCAGCCAAAAGCCAAAATTCGCCAGTTCTGCCCACTTTGGCTGCCGCATCGTCGAAAGCCGCAGCCCCGGCGCGAACGGCAGGCCTGACGGCAAGCTGTTTTTGACCCTGGGCGAACGTTTTTCGCGCCGGGACGACGCGCAAAAGCTCGACAACCACCACGGCAAGATCGTCCGCATCAACAAAGACGGTTCCGTACCCCCGGACAACCCCTTTGTCGGCAAGGCCGGGGCCTTGCCGGAAATCTGGAGCTATGGCCATCGCAATCCCCAGGGCGCCACGCTAACGCCCGAGGGGAGTTTCTGGATGCATGAACACGGGCCGCAGGGCGGGGATGAAATCAACCTTCCCCGGGCCGGCGCCAATTACGGCTGGCCGGTCATCACATATGGCGAAAATTATGGCGGCGGCAAGATTGGCGAGGGCCTGACCGCCAAGGCCGGCATGGAGCAGCCCTTGCATTATTGGGTTCCGTCGATTGCGCCCTCGGGCATGGCGTTTCTGACCAGCGAGCGCTATGGCAAGGGCTGGCGGGGTAATCTGTTTGTGGGGTCGCTCAAATTTTCCTACCTGGATCGCATTGAACTGTCAGAGCCTTTTGGTGGCAAGGTGGTTCGCGAGAGCAAGCTCCTGGCCGAGGTGGGGGAGCGCATCCGCGACGTGAGGCAGGGCCCCGATGGCCTGCTGTATGTGCTGACGGACAGCCGCAACGGCAAACTGATACGTCTCCTGCCCGATTAGCCGCACTGGCTGCGGGCGGGACGGGATGCGCGGATGTCCTGCAGGCGGTTGGACGGCCCGCAGGTATCATGTTTCGATGACTTCAATGGGTTCCTGGCAAAGTCGACTCACGCAAACAGGCCGCGCCGCGCAGTTGTGGGTCATCGAGTGGTGGCGCCTGATACACCTCGGGGCTCTGCTGTTGGTCCTGACACTGTCGCCCTCAAGCTACAGCCGGGAAAGCCGGCTGGTGCTGTCACGGCACATCTACCTGAATACGGCCCCCATTCTCCTGTGGTTTACCGTGCTGTGCGCGTTGGTGACCGTGGTGCTCACACGGATTGTGGTGGTCACGGCGCTCAGTTATGGCCTGTCGCAATATGCGCTTCAGGTCGTCATCCGCGTGCTGGTGCTGGAGCTGATCCCCTTGACCGCCGCGCTGTTTGTCGCGTTGCGTTGCACCATCCCGGATGGGGCGGAACTGACGGCCATGCAAGCCAGCGGCCAGCTCGACGAAATGCGGCGCCAGGGGGGCGACCCTGTGCGCCGCGAAGTGCTGCCGCGGGTGGTGGCCGGCATGTTCTCGGGCATCACGCTGGCGGCGCTCAGCAGCGTGGTGGCGCTGGTGGTGGCCTATGTGGCGGTGTATGGTTTCACGGTGTCGGGGCTGGCCGCCTACACGCGGCTGTTTGGCCAGGTCTTCAGCCCGGCCGTGACCCTGATCTTCGTCCTCAAGACGCTGTTTTTTTGCCTCGCTGTGGCCTTGATCCCCATGGCATCCGCCTTGTATGGCATGCGCGAGGCGAGTGTGCGTACCAGCGCTGAAATGCGCGGACTGGTGCGCATGTTTGCCGTGATCCTGCTGATTGAAGTGACCTCACTGGTTGGCAACTACTATTGACTCTGGAACCTGTATACCCATGAGCCCACCCCCAGACCCGCCGCCTCCGAACGCTCCGCCCCGACCGGCACCGGATCCTGATTCGGTGGATCCCCTCCGGCCGGGGCAGGCGAGCGCGTCTTCACCGGCCCAGGTGGCGAGCCTGGAGTTCAAGGCCCGGATGCTGCTGGTCTTCATGCTGCTGCTGGTTTGCGGCGCGGCCATGTATGTGCTGTACGCCCGCGGCGCCTTTGAAACAACCCAGCGGCTTGTGTTGATCTCGGATGACTCCGAGGGTGTGGTCATTGGCATGGACCTGACCTTTTCAGGCTTTCCGATTGGGCGGGTCAGGCGTATTGAACTCGCGGAAGACGGCAAGGCCCGTATCCTGATTGACGTGGCCAGCAAGGACGCCCACTGGCTGCGCACCACCAGCGTGTTTACCTTGGTTCGCGGCATTGTGGGCGGCACCAACATTCGCGCCTACACCGGCCTGCTGAAAGACCCGCCCTTGCCTGACGGTGCGGTGCGGACCGTGCTGCAGGGTGACGCAAGTGCGGAAGTCCCCAAGGTCATTGCTGCAGCCAAGGACCTGATCGAGAACCTCAACACCCTCACGGGCAGCACTGGCGCGGTGGGCGCCAGCATGGCCAACCTGCAGATACTGACCGAACGGCTCAATGGACCTGGCGGCGCGTTGACCGTCATGCTGGGCAGCGAAGCCGAGGCCCAGAAGCTGGTCGCCACGCTGGACCGCACCAACGCACTGCTGACCAAGCTCGACGGCATTGCCGCCAAGACCGACACCCAGGTCTTTGGTGCCAACGGTGTGATGCCCGAAACCCGCGCCACCATTGTTCAACTCAACACCATGCTGGGCGAGGCCCGCATCAGCCTGAAAAAGGTGGATGCCCTGCTGCAAGACGCGCAGGCCGTCACGTCCAACGCCAAAGAGGCCACGGCCGACCTGGGCGCCTTGCGTGCCGATGTGGAGGCCAGCTTGCGCAAGGTGGACAGCCTGGTCAACGAGATCAACCGCAAATGGCCGTTTGCCCGTGATGCGGAGATGAAACTGCCATGAGTATCGCCATGCGTACCCCCCTGAAATTGACGGCTCTCTTCGGTGCGCTTGCCCTCTTGTTGCTCAGCGCATGCGCCAGCGGCCCGAAGCCGCCCGACTGGCAACTCGAAGCGAAAGGCTCCATGGAGCGTTCCGTGGCCGCCTATATGGAAGGCAATTCCCGTGTGGAACAGGCCGAACTGGAGCGCGCGCGCAGCCAGCTCGCGCGCACCGGCCGCGCCGACCTGCTGGCCACGGCCGAGCTGCTGCACTGCGCCAGCCGCGTCGCCAGCCTCGTGTTTGAACCCTGTGCGGGCTTTGAAAAACTGCGTCAGGATGTGCCGGCGCCGCAACGCGCCTATGCAGATTACCTGGGCGGGCGGGTTCAGCCCCAGGACGTCGCCTTGCTCCCCGCGCCACAACGCGCCGCTGCAGTGGGCGATGCCGGTGCCCTGAAATCCATGACCGATCCGCTGTCGCAACTGGTCGCCGCAGGCGTGCTGTTGCAAACCGGCAAGGCCAACCCGGCGGTCATCGCGCAGGCCATCGACACCGCCTCGGCACAGGGCTGGCGGCGTCCGCTGCTGGCGTGGCTGGGCGTGCAGGCCCAGCGTGCGGAGCAGGGCGGAGACCTCGAAGAAGCCGCCCGGTTGCGCCGGCGCATGGACATCACGCAGCGCAGCGCTTCCGGGGCAAAGGCGCCCGTAAAAGAAGCTGCAAAAGAAACAGTCAAAGAAATACCGAAAGACAGCAAGTGAGGAACACCCGTTGAGCTACACCCTCAAGCTTTACGCCTTTGAGGACGCCTCCCACGAGGAGCTGCAGGCGGCGCAGCGGCGCTTCAGGGAGGCGCTGGAGGCCACGCTGGGTGACGCGAGCCTGGTCGTGCCCGTGTACGTCGCCTATATGAAGCTCGTGGCGACCTATGGGGAGGCCCCGGCGGAAGACGTTTTGACACCGGCCGAGCTTGAAATCTTCAGCCAGTGGCAGACCGCCGAATCCGCGGCGATGACGGCCGCCCTGGGGCCCAACCGCTACATGGGCGATGCACAGTTCGAGATTCGGGCCCAGCCTTGAATACTGAACGCCGCGCGCGCCCGGTTTAAGGCGAGCGGCTCAAACGCGGTGACGCCAGCGCCTGCAACTGGTCATTGATGGCAGTGTCGAAGCCCGGCATGCGCGCAAGCAACTGGGCTTTTTCCAGCGCGGTATGCAGATGGCGTAAATCCTTGCTGCTGGTGGTGGCCTTGATCTGGGCCAGCGCCGCTGACGTATTGCCGCTTTTAACAAGTGCCAGCATTTTTGTCACCCATTCACTCATGGCGAACCTCTGGTTGCTGCTTGGTCAGGTGGGGCTGCATGTGATTTTCCGGGTGTGGTTTTGCTATCAAAAACATAGCCATATGTCATGAAATATATTGGGGTCCTGAATTGGGATGGTAGCGACAATGGGTTCATGCAGCAATCGGTGGCGCCCGCGCCGGGAAGCGGAAAGCGGGTAGCGGTTGCATAGGGATTCCGGGCGGCGCTGCGGGTTTTGTGCCGCAGCCGGGGCGCGGTTTGTCGCGCTGGCTCAGCTTGTGGGTGCGGTTGTGGCAGTTGACTCCAGTGCATCCAGTAACCGGCGCAATCCGGCAAGCGCCGGGGTGCTGCCATCCATTTGCGCCCGCACAATCGCGCCGTCCACGGCCAGCGCTGCGGCTGCGGCTGTGCCTTCCCGGCCCGGGCCGTCAGGCAGCAGATCGGCGATCACCTGCAGCATGTCCTGCTTGTGGCGCTGCGCGATCTGCACCACGCCAGGCAGGGTACCGCCCATCTCGGCTACCGCATTGATAAAGGCGCAGCCGCGAAATGCCGACTCATTGAACCACTCGGCCATGGCGCACCAGAGCGGCCTCAGCCCGCCGCCCGGTGCCGCGCCATGGCGCCCCAATGAATCGACAAACCACGCCATCCATCGCTCGTGGCGGTAATCAAGAAAGGTTCGGATCAGCTCGTCCTTGCTGGGAAAGTGCCGGTAAAAGGTGAGCTTGGCCACGCCCGATTCGGCAATGATGCGGTCAATCCCGGTGGCGCGCAGGCCATCGCGGTAAAAAAGCTCATGTGCGGTCACCAGGATGCGTTCACGCGCAGGCAGGGTCGAAGTGTCCATCGAAACATCCATTCAGGCATCCATTCAAATAGCGGTGAGGGTATTGTAGACAAGTCTGTCTACTTGTGTCAAAATTCCGGCAAGTAGACAGATTTGTCTACTTGCTGTCTATTCACTGTGCATTCAGTTACCCAACTGTTCAAACTCAAGGATTCCTCATGGAAACAAGGCCACCATTGCCACCTTTTACCTTCGAAACCGCTGTGCAGAAAGTGCGCGCTGCCGAAGACGGCTGGAACTCGCGTGATCCGCAGCGGGTGTCGCTGGCCTACACGCCGCAGAGCAAATGGCGTAACCGTGCCGAGTTTGTCACCGGCAGGGAGGAAATTGTCGGCTTGTTGTCGCGCAAGTGGGCCCGCGAGCTGGACTACCGTCTCATCAAGGAGCTCTGGACTTTCGGAGGCAACCGCATTGCCGTTCGCTTTGCCTACGAGTGGCATGACGATGCAGGCAACTGGTTCCGCTCGTACGGCAATGAGAACTGGGAGTTTGATGAGAACGGCCTGATGGCGCTGCGCTATGCCTGCATCAACGACCTGCCCATCAAGCCGGCCGACCGCAAGTTCCATTGGCCGCTGGGCCGCCGGCCGGATGACCACCCGGGCCTGAGCGATTTGGGGTTGTGAGCCGACGGGGTGCCGGGCCTTTGCGGTGGGGCATCTCCTTGTGGCGCCGGCCCGGTTGGGGCGCGCAGTAAAATCTGGCCCCCGTCCCCACAGTGCCGCTCATCCAGCGGGCATGGGCCTGCCTTCTGACCTGAGTGATTGAGCATTGACCGACTCCCGCATCCTGCCGCCTGACCTGGCCGCCCAACCCGCTTCCGATTCCGCTTCCGCGCATTCCCCCAAAACACAAGAGGCCCGCCTGTGGCGTGGCGACGGATGGACGGCGCAAGTCCTCAAGAACGAAGACGATGACGGCTGGGCGGTCGCCATGATCAAGGATGGCGAGCCCGAGCCCGCGCTGATCGGCCCCTGGACCATGGGGCGCGACAAAAAGAACCCCAAGCCGCTTGACGGGCCGGCGTTCAGCACGCTGGTTAAGACCGCCTCGGAATTTGTCCGCAGGCATGAGCAGCAGCTGCATGCCACGCTGCACCAGCGCATCACGGTGACGGCAAAATCATCCAGGATCACCGTCTCGCTCGATATCGTGCCCGATGAAGACAACCCCCATGCCCTGCTCAGCGCCCATGATGAAGTAGGCGAGCAACTGGCGCAGGTCCGCGTGCTGCCGTCCTTCAAGCTCAGCCGTGCCAGCGCGGTGACCTGGGTCGAGAACGACTTTCACAGGCCGGCGGAGCGGTGAGTACCGTGGCTGATGCATGCGGGATTGACTTCGGGACGTCGAACTCCACTGCGGGCTGGAAGCGGCCCGGGCAAAGCACCCAATCCTCCCTGTTGCTGCCGCTTGAAGACGGCAAGCTGACGCTGCCCTCGGTGGTTTTTTTTCATGCCGAAGATTCCCACGTCAGCTATGGTCGTGCCGCGCTGGCGGACTATCTGGCTGGGCACGAGGGGCGCCTGATGCGTTCGCTCAAAAGCCTGCTCGGCACCTCGATGATGGACGATCACACCGACGTCATGGGCCGGGCCTTGCCGTTCAAGGATTTGCTGGCGCAGTTTGTGGGCGAACTCAAGCGCCGGGCCGAGCTGGCGGCCGGACATGAATTTACCCTCGCTGTGCTCGGGCGGCCGGTATTTTTTGTGGATGACGACCCCAAGGCCGACCAGCGGGCCGAACGCACGCTGGAAGAGATCGCCCGCAAGGCCGGCCTGCGCGACATCGCATTCCAGTACGAGCCGATTGCTGCGGCCTTTGACTACGAGTCGCAGATCACCCGTGAAGAACTGGTGCTGGTGGTCGATATTGGCGGCGGCACCTCTGACTTTGCGTTGATCCGGCTGTCGCCCGAGCGTGCCGGCCGCCCGGAGCGGCGCGACGACATCCTGGCCAGCGGTGGCGTGCATATTGGGGGCACGGATTTCGACAAGTACCTGAGCCTTTCCAGCATGATGCCGATGCTGGGGCTTGGCAGCCTGCTGAAAAGCGGCCGCGAAGTTCCGTCAGCACAGTACTTCAACCTCGCGACTTGGCACACCATCAACCAGGCCTACAGCAAAAAGTCCTGGTCGCAGATCAGCGACATGCACCGCGAAGCGCGTGACAAGGTCAGGCTGGAGCGGCTGCAGAGCGTGGTCAGGCAGCGCGCTGGCCACTGGCTCGCGCTGCAGGTTGAAGAGGCCAAAATTACCCTGTCGAACGCAGCCGAGGCGCAAATTGACATCGGCCGTATCGCTGCCGGGGAGACCGTGACGCTGCACCGGGCGGATCTTGACGGCGCTATTGAAGGGCTGGTGGCCTCCGTAGCGCAAACCGTGGCACGCCTGCTGCGTGACGCCGGCGTTGCGGCTTCCGGCATTGACACGGTGTTTTTCACCGGCGGCTCCAGTGGCGTACCGCTGCTGCGCGAGAGAATTCTTGCGCTGATGCCCGACGCCCATTGGGTGGAGGGTGACCTGTTCGGTAGCATTGGGGCCGGGCTTGCGCTGGATGCCAGCCGCAAGTTTGCCTGATTCTTTTGGTACGGTCCTGCCGGGCTCCGTCGGCGATTAGCGGGTAAGGGAGGTTTGCGGCGATGCGAGAAGGTCCGTCAGCCTGCAAATAACTGGTGATCCTCTCATCTGTTGTTGCCGCCGTCCCGACTACATCGTCCTCAAGTCTGCGATAGTTTTCTTTTCATTAATCTGAAAAAGATAGTTAAATATTGATTTATTTTTTTTGATGGATAAAATACTATCCATTAAAGAGAAAACGATACTTTTCTATCATGAAAACCCTGCGTGAAATGGCTACCAGGCTGGAGGCCGAGCGGCAACGCCTGAAGCTCGACTACCAGGCCATTGCCGGGAAAACCGGTTTGACGCCTCTGTCGGTACGTAGCGCCTTGCAGGGCCGTACCGCGCCGCGCATCACCACACTGATGGCCATTGCCGACCAGCTCGGCCTGGAAGTACTTTTGCTGCCCAAAGTCCTCGCGCAGGGGCTGGAGGCGCATGGGGGTATTGGTGCTGGTGCCGGGGAGGGACCCGAGCCCGCGCTTTCCCAAGTGGACCGCATCATCGCGCAAACCCGGCTTCGCTCCCAGGCCGGCGCCAAAGGCCAGCCACCCAAATGAACGTCCTGGCACTCGACATCTACGTGGGCTCCCTGCGTGCCGGGCTGCTGTTCCAGTACGGTACGGGCAACACTGCGCTCACACGCTTCGTTCCCGATCCATCCTTCTGGTCCCGGCCTGACGCGCCGGTTCTTTCGTGGGCCGCCACCGATGACGATCCCCAGCGCCGTGAAATTTTCTGGCGCAGCTATGTCAGCACGCCTTTTTTCAATGCGGAAGGTGGCCGCTTGCCGGCTTTTTTCCAGAACCTGCTGCCCGAGGGGCCGCTGCGCCGCCACCTGGAAGAGCTGCGCGGCTGCGGGCCGGGCGACCACTTCGACCTGCTGGCCGCCTGCGGTACCGACTTGCCAGGCAATGTTTATGCGTACCCCGCCCACCTCGATGCCGACGCGCTCGCCGCCGTGGTGACCCAGCACAACGATGCGCTGGAGATGTCCGTCACGGCCGACCCCTTGCCCGAAGCGACCTCCTTGTCGGGCGTGCAACCCAAGCTTGCACTGGTCGCGCAGCAAGGGCGCTATGTGGCGCGCACCCGGGACGTGCTGGGCACACACATCATTGCCAAGCTGCCGACGGTTGAATATGCCTTGCTGCCCGAGGTGGAGGAGTTGTCGCTGCGGCTGGCACAGGCCGCGGGCGCAGACGTCTGCACCGCATGGCTGGCCCCGCTGGAGCAGATCGTGGCCGAGCAGCCCTTTGTGCTGGGCGAGAGCCGGCATTTTCTGGCGGTGAGGCGCTTTGACCGCGGGCCCGAGGGGCACATTCATTGCGAAGACTTTGCGCAGATCCTGCGCATACAGCCCGAAGAAAAATACACGCACCCCGCCGCCACCTACGCCACCATGGCCAGCACGCTGCGGAGCGGCATGGGCCTGGCGCAGCGCGGCGAGGATGCAGCCGAAGAACTGATCCGCCGCGCAATGATCAATGAGATGCTGGGCAACTACGACGCGCACGTGAAGAATTTCGGGGTGCTCTACCGCGATGGCCGCACACCGGAATTGTCTCCGGCCTATGATGTGGTGGCTTACGCCGCCTACCTGGGGGGACGCGGCCATGCCTTGCGCTTTGCGCCCGGTGGCGAAAAACAGGCGCGGCTTACTCCGCAGACTGTGCGCAGCTTTTGCAACGCCGCCGGCATGTTCGAAACCCGGGTGCGCGGCGTGCTCAATGAGGCGGTGGGCAAAGCCTGCGCCGCCTGGCCGGCCCTGATTGAAGCCAGCAGCCTGCTGGACAAGCAAAAGCAGAACCTGCTCCGGCATTTTGAAGCATGCGACGCGGTGCAGAGCTGGCGGCGCAGGCGTGCGGGGAGTGCCGGGCGCAAGGCGGCGGGACCCTGAAGCCTGCATGGTGCTTGCCAGACAATCTCAAAACCTTGAAATCCGGAGCCCCCAATGATTTTTGCGCCCGACCTTGCGACGGTCACCCACGGCATCCAACTGGCCGTAGCGCCCGTGTTTTTGCTGACGGCGGTGTCTGGAATGATCGCCGCCGTGGCTGGCCGTTTGGCCCGCATCATTGACCGGGCACGGCTTCTTGAAAACCGGCTGGAAGCGGGCGGCGTGGAAGAGGTTCGCGCCATGAAGATGTACGCCGAGCTGCAGCAACTGCGCTACCGCGGATGGCTGGTCAACAGTTGCATCGCCCTGCTGACCTTTTGCGCGATGCTGATCGGCACCACCATTATTTTGCTGTTTCTGGGCGAGACCAGTGAGCTGCCCACCCTGAAGATCGCCACCGTGTGCTTTTTGTCCGGCGTGGTCTGTTTTCTGCTGGCGCTGGTGTGTTTTCTGGCCGAGACATTGCTGGCAACCCGGCTGCTCAAGTTTGCGGAATTGCCTGCGAGGTAGCGCGCCAATGCCAAAATACGAGTATCAAAAGGCCAGTAGCAACCTGGTCGAGCGTTTGCTGGGCAGTGCCTGCGCGAATTGAACCCTTCACAAAACCCGGAACCTGACATGCTGCTTGATGCTGATGACTCCCAACTCGTGCTGGTGGACTACCAGGTTCGCCTGATGCCCGCCATTTTTGAAAACGAACTCGTGATCGCCAACGCCGTGCGCCTGGCTCGCATGGCGCAGACGCTGGAGGTGCCGGTGTGGGGCACCGCAGAGAACCCCGACAAGCTGGGCCCCAACGTGCCCGCGGTGCAGGCTGCCATCGAAGCCGCGGGCGGCAAGACGCTGGCCAAGATGCATTTCAGCGCCGTGGCCGATGGCCTGGGCGACTGGCTTCGGCCCCCGGTGCGCAAGGCGCCTGCCGGTGGCAATGCGCGCAGCCTGCCCAAGCACCTGCAGAAGGCCGCGCCACAGGAAGAGGCGGGCAGGGGCACCATCGTCATTGCCGGCTGCGAAGCCCATGTGTGCCTGATGCAGACCGCGCTGGAACTGCTGGAAGAGGAATTTGAGGTGTGGATCGTCACCGACGCCTGCAGCTCACGCAGCGAGCGCAACCGTGACGCCGCCTTTGACCGGCTGGCGGGCAATGGCGCCGAGCTGGTGACGACCGAGATGGTGGCGTTTGAGTGGCTGCGGACGGCGGAGCATCCGGCATTCAATGATTTTTTGGGACTGGTGAAGTAGGGCGGTTTTCCCGAATTTCAGAAAAACGGCGCTGGTCAGCGGAAGGGGTACCCCTTGGTGCCCCATTTGGTTTCGGCAAATGGTGTGGAGCACAGGCACTGCGTCCGGAGAGTGGCGGCTTGCAGTCGTAAATTCGGCGTCCACGGTGAGGCGCTGAAAACGCCAGAGGCTCAGGTTTTCGAGCAAGGTCCAGCGTGGGAACGGCAAAGACGCTCTTGGCGAGATTGGTGCTGATGCAGATAATGGTCATGCATTCCCCGTCCGGATGAGTCGATAAAAGCTTGAACTCTCCCGGTGATGACGCGCAGTGGTTCCAGACGGGGGCCATTCCATTCGTTTCGCATCACGAGTCGCCTACTCGCAGCCAACCAGCAGACGCCCACGCAGGAGCTCATCATGAGCGTTCAACTCGACCATGCGATTGTTCCGGCACGGGACAGAAAAGCCGCGGCCAGGTTGCTGGCCACACTTCTGGGCGTACCTTGGGCAGAGTCCGGTGTCGGCCCGTTTTGCCCGGTCTATGTCAATGAAGGCTTGACGCTGGACTTCGACCAGGTCGATGGCTACTTTCCCGTTCTGCACTACTGCTTTCGCGTGAGCGAGGCCGGGTTTGACGACATCCTGTCAAGAATCAGGGCCAGCGGCATTGAGTATCGAAGTACCCCGCACGGCCCGATCGATGGCCAGGTCAACACGCAGTTTGGCGGGCGAATCGTTTACTGGAGCGAACCGGACGGACACGTATGGGAAGCCCTGACGGTCAGCTACGCCCGGCAGCCACTAAAAGACTCTGATGCTGATGCTGATGCTGACGCCTGACGCTTCTACCGCGTAATGCTGTCAATGCTGTTCGATCAGGAATGCCACCCCAAATTCAGTGAAGGACAAAACATGAGCGAGAACAAGGACGCAGTGCAGCGATACATGGATGCGTTTGCCCGGTCTGACCACGCGGGCGTTTTAGCGTGCCTGACCGACGATGTGGAATGGGTCATCCCGGGCGCGGTTCACCTGAGGGGGAAAGCGGCCTTCGACAGGGAGATCGAGAACGATGCGTTCGTCGGGCGGCCCACCATAGGCGTCACCCGCATGACCGAAGAAGGTGACGTCGTGGTGGCCGAGGGTACGGTGCAATGCGTCAGGAGGGCTGGCGGTGTGCTTGATGCAGTTTTCTGCGATGTTTTTGAAATGCGGGGCGCAAGGATTCAGCGCCTCATATCGTATGTAGTCGAACTGAAGGCATGAGTGGCACCTGACCGTAGCCTGACCTTTGGCTGGGGCACTTCACCAGAATTCAAACAAAGGTCACCATGATTCACCAGGAGATGGAGACATGTCCAGACTGCGCTTCAAAATCGCAATGTCGCTCGATGGCTTTGTTGCCGGTCCCCAGCAGAGCGTGAAGAACCCGCTCGGGATCGGCGGCGGGCGCCTTCACGAATGAGCCTTCGAGCGCTCAACCGGATGCTACGCAATAAGGACGCACGGCACGCTGGGTTTAGAGCGGTTGCCTGTTCAGTTCCCTATGTCACGCGCGGGCAGGCTGGCGAGTTTCTCGATCAGGCAACTAAAAGACAGGAGGTCTGCGATGGAAATCATCATTCGTATGGCTGTGATGGCTGATGTACCGGCGCTTCGAACGCTCATCCCCGAATCGGCGCGTGAGTTGAGCAGGCACTACTATTCCGAGCAGCAGATCGAGAGCGCCATCAGGTATATCTTCGGCGTTGATACCCAGCTGATCGCAGATCAAACCTACTATGCGGCCGAGGCCGATGGGCAGGTCGTTGGCTGTGGCGGCTGGAGCAAACGAAACACCATGTTTGGAGGCGACCAGATGAAGGCCGCACAGGATCCGCTGCTGGACCCCAAGGAAGAGGCCGGGCGCATTCGGGCTTTCTTCATCCGACCAGGCTGGGCACGCAAGGGAATTGGCCGACGCATCATTCAGGCTTGTGAAGACGCCGCGAGGGCCGATGGATTTACCGGCATGGAGCTGGTGGCAACCATGCCCGGCGAGCCGCTTTATGCCGCCATGGGCTATGAGGTGACCAGGCGATTCGACCAACCCATGGCGGACGGCACCACGCTGCCGCTGGCCCATATGAAAAAGTCATTGGCGTCGGCATAGAAAGGTGAAATGGGTGTGATGGTTAACGGATGCTTTGTTGACGCAAATGCAATCCTGCCGATGAATAGCGACGCACTACTGGCGCCATAAGTGCGTTGCAAAACTGGCTTTGCCAAAGCGCCGGTGGGGGAGTAGCATTTATGCCCAATTCTTTTTACTGCATGAGGAGGATCCTCACACCCATGAGAGCAATGAAGGGCTGATCGTCATTTAACGCAAAAACGCAGGAGTCCATTTCGTCAATCGAGGAGACGGGCAAACCGGAAAAGCCGGAAAAATGCCTACACCTTGCTGTCAGCGCTTCTTGTCAAACCTTGGCAGTCAACCAGATGAACTGATCCGTCAAAGGACCAGGGAGGTCGTCATGAACCAGTCTGTCACGCCCGATTCCATTTTGCAGCTTGGACTCGGCTTTTGGGGTTCAAAAACCCTGCTCAGCGCAATTGAGCTCGGTTTGTTCACCGAACTCGTCAGTCAGCCTCTGGACAGCAAGCGGCTTGCGCAGCGTCTTGGGCTGCACCCGCGCAGTGCACTCGACTTTTTTGATGCCCTGGTGGCCCTGCGTGTGTTGGAGCGCGCTAATGGCCAGTATTCCAATACGCCCGAGACCGATCTTTTCCTTGATCGCAGGAAGCCGTCCTATGTGGGTGGCATGCTTGAGATGGCCAATATGCGGCTGTATCCGTTCTGGTGCTCGCTGACGGAGGCGTTGCGCACCGGCGAACCACAGAATGAAGCAAAAACGGGCGGAAATTTCTTCACGGCCCTCTATGCCGACCCGGCCCGTCTGGAGGGTTTTCTCAAAGCCATGACGGGCATCAGCATGGGCACGGCCATGGCTATTGCGAAGAAATTTCCGTGGGATGATTACAAGTCCTTTGTGGATATCGGCGCCGCGCAGGGCGCCCTGCCGGTACAGGTGGCACTGGCCCACCAGCATCTTTCCGGGGGCGGTTTCGACCTCCCGTCGGTCCGGCCGATCTTCGAGAAGTATGTGGAGTCGCACGGGCTGGCCGAGCGGCTGCGGTTTCACCCGGGTAACTTTTTTGACGATCCCTTGCCCCGGGCCGATGTCTTCGTCATGGGACATATCCTGCATGACTGGGATATGGATGAAAAGCGGAAGTTGCTCAGGAAGGCCCATGAGGCGCTTCCTCCGGGCGGTGCATTGATCGTCTATGAGGCACTGATTGACGACGACCGGAGGGAAAACGCTTTTGGTTTGTTGATGAGCCTGAACATGCTGATCGAGACGCCAGGCGGTTTTGACTATACGGGCGCGGACTGCATCTCCTGGATGCACGAGGCGGGATTTCACGACGCGCGGGTAGAGCACTTGCTGGGGCCGGATTCGATGGTGGTGGGTATCAAGTAGACCGGTAGCCCTGCCAAAACGGGCGCTTTGAACGTTCTCACCAAAGCGGCTTGCTGAGCCGCTGCGCGAACGAGGAAAACATCAGGTTGAAACTGATGCTGACTCTCTCGTCTGCGCTTGTGTTGGCATCGACGGAGTGTTCCAGGTAGGCGGGGAACAAGAGCAGCGTGCCCTCGCGCACCTGGACCACGACCTGGTCCGTGTTCTGCGCCGTGAGTTGGGTGACTGGCGGCCTGATGACGTTGGCCTGCTTTCTGGGATCGTGGAAGTTGATGGTGTCGGCGCCTTCACCGGTGCGGACGTAGTAAACGCCGCTGAGAAAATTGTTCGGGTGGCTGTGCAGCCTGTGGGAGGCCCCGGGCGCCAAAACGGTGGCCCAGCAGCCGGTGAGCTCGTAGTCCACAGTGCCAATATGCAGAGACCGGAGGACGCCGGCCGCACAGTGGTCGATACACGGGACGAGTTCGCGCATCGCCTCGTGCTCGTGAAAATTTTGTACGGATTGCCATCCCTGTCCCACCTTGAGCGGGGGCGTGTCGCGCCTGAGGTCGGCCAGTGCCGCCAGGATGCGCTCGCGCGCGGCATCACGCAGGCCTGGCTCAAGCTGGGTCTTCCAGACCAGGCTGGGAAACATCGAAATGACTTCCGACGACTCTGACCACTGACGACTGTTTTTGTCCATGGGTCAACGCTTCCCGGGGCAGGGCCCGGCATCGCCATCAGGTTTGTGGCCCCTGGGTGCGAAGACCTGCAGGGCGGCTACCGCGCTTGTTTGCCCTGTCTCATCATAGTTAATGCAGATGAAGACTGCGCTGGTGCCCATTGCTCAAGCGTGGTCAGGTTTCAGCCGGCTCGCCAGGGGCTGATGCCCGTCGCTATGGGATGGCTCCGGGTTCAAAGGATCCAAATGCCGATTTCAGACCAGACCATGCCGAAGCATGTGCCATGCCGCCTTAAAAGCGTTGAATTTGAATTAAAAGTGTCTGTAACCAATTAAATACGGAGTCTAATGCTACTTATTTAATAGCAAAAGACGTGATGCTGACCTATTTTCCGGTCCTCGTCAGCTAGCCGCAAGCCCGTTATCCATAATTAAGAATTCAGTTTTATTGTTTTTCACCTTGATTGACTACGCGTTTAACGGTCAACATTACGGAGACAGCTCGTGTTCAAAGCGCTTCAACTCACCAAATCGGAGGCTGGTTTTTCCGCTGCCATCACCGAGATAGACGAATCCCAATTGCCGCCCGGCGATGTACTGGCCACGGTGGAGTACTCCACGCTCAATTACAAAGACGGCCTGGCCATCACCAACAAAGGGCCGGTGGTGCGCAACTGGCCCATGGTGGCGGGCATCGACGGCGCGGGCACGGTACTCGAGTCCAGCCACGCGGACTGGAAGCCGGGCGACCGGTTTGTGCACAACGGCTGGGGGCTGGGTGAAACGCGCTGGGGCCTGATGTCGGAGCGCGCGCGGCTGCAGGGCGATTGGCTGGTGAAGCTGCCGGCGGCATTCACCACCCGCCAGGCGATGGCGATTGGCACGGCGGGCTACACCGCCATGCTGTGCGTGCTGGCACTGGAGCAGCATGGGGCCCAGCCTGCGGGCGGTGAGGTGCTGGTCACCGGGGCGACGGGTGGCGTGGGCAGCGTGGCCGTGGCCTTGCTCAGCAGGCTGGGCTACACCGTGGTGGCTGCCACCGGCAAGGCCAGTGAAGAGGCCTATCTGAAGCAACTGGGTGCCACGGGCGTGATGGACCGGGCCGAACTCTCTGCTCCCGGCAAACCGCTGCAAAAAGAGCGCTGGGCTGCCGTGGTTGACGCGGTGGGCTCGCACACCTTGGCCAACGCCTGTGCGCAGACGCGCTACGGCGGTGTGGTGGCAGCCTGCGGATTGGCTCAGGGAGCAGATTTTCCGGCGACGGTGATGCCGTTTATTTTGCGCGGCGTGACCTTGGCGGGTATCGACAGCGTGATGGCGCCACTGCCCAGGCGCCAGAAAGCCTGGGCGCGTCTTGCGCAGGACCTGGATCCGGCCAAACTCGAGGCCATGATTGAAGAAGTGCCACTGGCCCAGGCACCTGCCAGGGCCGCCGACCTGATGGCGGGCAAGGTGCGCGGCCGGGTGGTCGTCAAGATATGAAGCCATGAAGCGGGTAAGAAGCCGACAAGCGATAAAACCGGAGACCAAGTGATGAGCAATACGATGAGCAACACCCAGGCAGAAACATACAAAGCGTTCTACCAGCGTTCCATAGACCAGCCTGACGCCTTCTGGGCCGAGCAGGCCCAGTTGATCGATTGGCACAAGCCGTTCGAGCGGGTATGCAACTACGACAAGCCGCCATTTGTGCACTGGTATGAGGGCGGGCAGACCAACCTGTGCCATAACGCGGTAGACCGGCACCTCAAAGAGCGGGCGGATCAGGCGGCGCTGATTTATGTGTCGAGCGAGACCGGCCAGGAAAAAACCTATTCCTTCGCAGAGCTGCATGCGGAAGTGCAGCGCATGGCGGCCAGCCTGAAGGCACTGGGCGTGCAGAAGGGAGATCGCGTACTGATCTACATGCCGATGATTGCCGAGGCGGCATTTGCCATGCTGGCCTGCGCACGCATTGGCGCCATTCATTGCGTGGTGTTTGGCGGCTTTGCCAGCGGCTCGCTGGCTTCGCGCATTGACGACGCCACCCCCAAGGTGATTGTCAGCGCGGATGCCGGCTCGCGCGGCGGCAAGGTGGTGGCGTACAAGCCGCTGCTCGACGAAGCGATACGCCTTTCCAGCCATCAGCCCGAATCGGTGTTGCTGGTTGACCGCAAGCTGGCGCCCATGGCGCTGGTGGCGGGGCGTGATCTTCTGTGGGGTGATTTGCGCCAGCAGCACCTGGATGCGCAGGTGCCCTGCGAATGGCTGGACTCCACAGCCATCAGCTACACGATTTACACCAGCGGCACCACGGGAAAACCCAAGGGCGTGCAGCGCGACACGGGCGGTTACGCCGTGGCGCTGGCGGCCAGCATGAAGCATATTTTTGACGGCCGGCCGGGTGAAACCTATTTCTCTACCAGCGACATTGGCTGGGTGGTGGGCCACAGCTACATCATTTACGGGCCACTGATTGCCGGCATGGCGACCATCATGTACGAAGGCCTGCCGACGCAGGGCATGGACGGCCAGCCCGATGGCGCGATCTGGTGGAGCCTGGTCGAAAAATACAAGGTGACGGCGATGTTCAGCGCGCCTACCGCGGTCCGCGTGCTGAAAAAGCAGGCCCCGGAACTGCTGAAAAAATACGATTTGTCCAGCCTGCGTGCCCTCTTTCTGGCGGGCGAGCCGCTCGACGAACCGACGGCGCGCTGGATCAGCGAAGGCCTGAATGTGCCCATCATCGACAACTACTGGCAGACCGAAACCGGCTGGCCGCTGCTGACAGTGGCCAACGGTGTGGAGCGCACGCCCAGCAAGTTTGGCAGCCCCGGCGTTCCGATGTATGGCTACCGCGTCAAGCTGCTGCATGAGTCCACCGGTGAAGAGCTGACGCAGCCCAACGAGAAGGGCGTTGTGGTCCTTGAAGGCCCCACGCCACCGGGTTTCATGCAAACCGTCTGGAAAGACGATGCGCGCTTTGTCAATACCTACTGGAAGAGCGTGCCGGGCAGGATGGTCTACAGCACCTTCGACTGGGGCATACGCGACGAGGATGGTTACTACTTCATTCTCGGGCGCACCGATGACGTGATCAATGTAGCCGGGCACCGACTTGGCACGCGCGAGATTGAAGAGAGCATTTCCGGCCATCCTCTGGTGGCCGAGGTGGCGGTGGTCGGCGTGGCCGATGCGCTGAAGGGGCAGGTGGCGATGGCGTTTGCCGTACTCAAGGATGCCAGTTTGCTGCAGGACGGTGCGGCGACCCTCAAGCTGGAAGGCGAGATCATGAAGCGCGTGGATGGTGACTTGGGGGCGGTCGCGCGGCCGGCCAGGGTGCGCTTTGTCACTGCGCTGCCCAAAACCCGCAGCGGCAAGTTGCTGCGCCGGGCGATCCAGGCCGTGTGTGAAGGGCGAGATGCCGGAGATCTGACCACCATGGACGACCCTGCCGCGCTGCAGCAAATTCGCGACCGGGTGTCGGCTTCCTGACGCATTCCCGGCGTTCAACCTGGAAACAGCCGTTGACCGCTCGCAAACTTCAGGAAAGCCGCATGCCCATGGACTTTCCCCTCTTCGATGGTGTTTACCTTCAGGGTGACAGCGCTATGCGCCCGATTGCACCATGCCGGGCGCGCCACGTTGCGTGGATTCGCCTTGCCTGGCACGCCGATCACGGCGCACTCGGACGCATCCAACGGCCGTTTCCAGGTTAGAAGTTTCTCCCGCCGACGACGGGTGGGAGAGACCAGCTCTCGAATTGATAGCACCCCCAATTTTCAGGCTTGTGCGCAACAAGCCGTATCCAAGGGTAAATACTGTGTTGTGGCGAAGCTTTTCACATTCAAAATATCATCAAATACTTATATTCGGATTTACTTATGAATCAGATGATTGCATCGACGGGAAGTGCTGAAAGCAGCCGGGTGTTTGAACTGGCCGCCGAGCTGTTTTCGGTGCTGGCCACGCCCATGCGCTTGCGCGTACTCAGCGCCTTGTGCGAACGCGAGAAGTCTGTCAATGAGCTGCTTGCAGAAATTGACACCACGCAGCCCAATCTTTCGCAGCATCTGGCGGTTCTCTATCGCACAGGGGTTCTGGCCAAGCGCAAAGAGGGCGCGCAGGTGATTTACCGGGTGCAAAGCGAAAAAGCTGTCGCCCTGTGCCGCAGCGTGTGCACCCAGATCGCGATTGAACTGGACGAGCCCGGTGCAGTGTCCGCATCAGAGAGCTTGTTGTACCGAGCCAGTTCGCTCAAAGCCTGAGCCGGAGGTCCGCTTCATGTTCAGTCGATTCCTGCAACGTGCACCTGAAAACTTTCTGAGCCGCACGCAGATACAAGATGTGCGAGCCGGCCGGCGCGGCTTTCTGGCCGAGGCCTTCGCCGCTGCGGCAGCCGCTGCGGCTGCCGGGTCCGTCAGTGCCCAAGGCGTGGGGGGCGATGCCAACATCCTGGATCTGCCGCCCCATAGCAAGGGCTTGGGTCAGCCGGTGGCGGCGCGCGGCTATGGCCTGCCCAGCGAATTTGAAAAAAACCTGCAACGCCGGGAAAGCCCGGGACTGACCCGCGTGGGCCAGTCCAGCGTGAGTTTTTGTCCGCTTCAAGGACTTTTCGGCATCATCACGCCCAGCGGTCTGCATTTTGAGCGGCACCACCAGGGCTGGTGGGATATCGATCCCTCCAAACACCGGCTCATGGTTAATGGCTCCGACGAGGGCATGCTCAAGCGCCCCATGGTGTTCAGCATGGACGACGTGATGCGCCTGCCCAGTGTCAGCCGCATGCATTTCATCGAGTGCGGGGCCAACACCGGCATGGAGTGGGGCAATGCGGCAGTGCCCACAGTGCAATACACCCACGGCATGCTCAGCTGCAGCGAATTCACCGGCGTGCCCTTGCGCACCCTTCTGGAGTTGTGCGGTGTGGACTTGCGGCGCGCCAGATTCATCCTGGCGGAAGGCGCCGACGGCTCGGGCATGACGCGCACCATTCCCATGAGCCTGATCATGGATGGTGAGGTCCTGGTGGCTTACGGGCAAAACGGCGAAATGCTGCGGCCTGAAAACGGTTACCCCTTGCGCCTGATCGTGCCGGGCGTTCAGGGCGTCAGCTGGGTCAAATACCTTCGGCGCATTGAAGTCGGTGACATGCCCTACGGCGCGAAGGACGAGACCATCCACTACGTCGATTTGCTGCCCGACGGCACGCACCGCCAGTACACCAGCATCCAGGAAGTCAAAAGCGTGGTCACCTCGCCCAGCGGCGGCCAGGTGCTGCTGCAAAAGGGTTTTCACACCATCACGGGCCTGGCCTGGAGCGGGCGCGGCAAGATTCGGCGGGTAGACGTATCGACCGACGGCGGGCGCAACTGGGCGCCGGCCCGGCTCGAGGGCCCCGTGCTTTCAAAATGCCTGACGCGCTTTAACGCTGACTTTGTCTGGGACGGCAAGCCGGTGATTTTCCAGAGCCGAGCCGTGGATGAAACCGGGCAGATCCAGCCAACCTACGCCGAATTGCGCAAGGTGCGCGCCTCGCGCAGCATCTATCACAACAACGCCATCCAGTCATGGCTGCTGGAGGAAAACGGCGAGGTGAAAAATGTTCAGGTCTAGGTCCAGGTCCAGGCTGCTCCTGGGAGCCTGGCGGCTGGCCGCCTGTGCATGGATGCTCGGTGCCGGCGCAAGCCAGGCGCAATCCCTGCCAGCGCCGACGCAGGCCGCAGCGCTGGTTTCGCCGGCGGGTGCGGGTCCGGGTATTTCGGGTGTTGGGCGAACCGCCACGCCCGCGGAAATCAGGGCCTGGGACATTGATGTCCGGCCTGACTTCAAGGGGCTTCCCAAGGGTCAGGGCTCGGTACGCCAGGGTGAGGTCTTGTGGGAAGCCCAGTGCGCCTCCTGTCACGGCAGTTTTGCCGAATCGTCGGATGTGTTTACGCCGCTGGTCGGGGGCGTGACGGCCCGGGACATTCAATCGGGCCGCGTGGACAGCCTGCTGCCGGGAGCCAACCAGCCGCACCGCACCACGCTGATGAAGTTGTCCACGCTGTCCACCCTGTGGGACTACATCAACCGGGCCATGCCCTGGAATGCCCCCAAAACATTGACAGCCGATGAGGTGTATGCCGCTACCGCCTATATCCTGCATCTGGGCAATGTGCTGCCGGCAGACTTCACGCTGTCGGACAGCAACATCCGCGAAGTGCAGGCCCGCCTGCCCAACCGCCATGGCATGACCACCGCTCACGCGTTGTGGCCCGGCAAGGAGCTGGGTGGCACGGCGCGGCCCGATGTGCAGGGCTCGGCCTGCATGAAAGACTGCAAGGCTGAAGCTGTTGTCAAAAGCTTTTTGCCGGACTATGCGCGCAATGCGCACGGCAACCTGGCGGACCAGTCGCGCCTGGTGGGCGTCAGCCGCGGGGCCGATACCACACGGCCGCCCCAGGCCCGGAATTTTGAGTCAAATCTCGATGTGGGCCAATACGAGCGGTCTTCAAGCGCTTCTGAAAAAGGAGCGAAGGCTGCGTTGCCGGCTGCGGCTACCACGGCCCCCATCCCTGCGGGCACAGCGGGAGTCATGCCGCTGCTGCAGAAGAATGCCTGTGTTGCCTGCCACGGCATGGACAGTAAACTCGTCGGCCCGTCGTTCAGGGAGATCGCTGTCAAATATAAAGACCACGCCGATGCGGTGAATTACCTGTCGGGCAAAATCAGGGCAGGCGGACAGGGCGTCTGGGGTTCCATGGCCATGCCAGCACAGTCCTTGAGCCTGGCCGAATCGGCTCAGCTGGCCCGGTGGCTGGCGCTGGGAGCGAAACCATGAATGGTGACGCATCAACATGGCTGAGTGCGGTGGTGACGTGGGAGAAGTCCCCTCCCGCGGGTGCCTATTTTTTTTGTGTCCGGTGGCGCCCAGGTTTCAAGACAGCAAAGTCAAGTTAGATCAATAAGCAAGCATAAGGAGTTCGATCCATGGAACGTCGTGAATTTTTAACCAGCAGCTCTGGCGCCACGGCGCTGGCCCTTGCTGCTGCCTCCGGCCTGGCGCCGGCCTACGCGCAAAATGCGCCGGGCTGGAACAAGGTGGCTTTTGACAGCAAATCCTTCGCGGAGGCCGCCAAAGCCCTGGGCGCCACCAGCGCACCGGTTGAAAGCAAGGAACTCATATTGCAGGCCCCGGAGATTGCCGAAAACGGTAGCGTGGTGCGCGTCGGTGCACAGAGCAGCCTGGCCAACACCACGCAGATTGCCTTCGTGGTTGAGAAAAATCCCAGCGCGCTGGCGGCGCTGTTCGATATTCCGGCCGGTACCGATGCCAACGTTTCGACCAACATCAAGATGGGCCAGTCGTCCAATGTGTATGCGCTGGCCAAAGTCGGCGACAAGTATTTTTACGCTGTGAAAGAAGTGAAGGTCACGCTGGGCGGTTGCGGCGGCTAGCTTGCCGCGCCCCGGTTTCACGTCAATCACAGTTCAAGTCAGGAGAGAAAATGTCAGATCCAATGCGAATCCGGGCCCAGGTCCAGGGCGATAAAACCACGGTCCGTGTGCTGGTCAGCCACGAAATGGAGAGCGGCCAGCGCAAGGACGCCGCAGGCAAGACCGTGCCCGCCTGGTTTATCCAGACCATCAACGCCACCTGGAACGGCAAAACCGTGATGAGCGCCCAATGGGGTACGGCCGTGTCCAAAAATCCATTTGTGCAGTTCAGCTTCAAGGGCGGCAAGGCCGGGGACAAGCTCGTGGTGAGCTGGGTCGACAACCACGGTGACAAACGCAGCGACGAAGCCGTCATTGCCTGAACGGCAGTCTCGAAGTATCGAAGTATCGAAGTATCGATATCGCGCCCGCGCCGCACCAGCTTTAGGGGGCGACCCCACCATCACAAATAGCGCAAATAACGCGAATAACGGTTGAGGAGACCACGATGAAATTAAGCCTGTTCGGGCTTGCTGCACTGATGGCACTGGCGGTGTTGCCGCTGTCCGTCACCGCGCAGAAGAGCACCGCCGAGGGCATCGCCGAGTACCGTGCGATGCTGGCCGATGGCAACCCTGCCGAGCTGTATGAAGCCAAGGGCGAGCTGATCTGGAAGCAGGCACGCGGTCCGAAGAATGCTTCGCTCGAAAAATGCGACCTGGGCAAAGGTCCCGGCGTGGTGAAGGGCGCTTTTGTCGAGTTGCCCCGCTTTTTTGCGGACACCCGGCGCGTGCAGGATCTCGAGTCGCGCCTGCTCACCTGCATGGAGCAGCTGCAGGGTTTTAGCGCGGCTGAAATTGCCAAGACCAGCTTTGGTGCTGGCGAGCAAAAAACCATCGAGTCGCTGGTCGCCTACATTTCCGGCGAATCACGCGGCATGACCTTCAACCTGCCGCAGGCCCATTCGCAGGAAAAACTGATGTATGAAGTCGGCAAGAAAGTGTTCTACCTGCGCGGCGGCCCCTACGACTTTTCATGTGCGTCTTGTCATGGCGAGGACAACAAGCGTGTGCGTCTGCAGGACCTTCCCAATCTGACCAAAGAGCCCAGCGCCAGCGCCGGTTTTGGGGCGTGGCCGGCCTACCGTGTTTCCAGTGGCGATTTGTGGAGCATGCAGCGCCGCCTGAACGACTGCTATCGGCAACAGCGCTTTCCGTTTCCGGGCTACGCCTCTGACGCGACCATTGCGCTGGGCGTTTACATGGGCGTGAACAGCAAGGGCGGTGTCTCCACCGCTCCTGGGCTCAAGCGCTAAACCGGGCAGAAGGATTGACATGAACAAGACACACACAAGAGTAGCCTTGCTGGCAATCGGCACCGCTTTGACCATGCTGCTGGCCGGTTGCGCAATGGCGCCCTCGTCACAGGAGGTGGATGAGGCCACCGCGCAGGTGTTGAAGAATTCCTTCCGCGAACAGGGTATTGCCAGGCTGGACCGGCTCAAGCTCGACGCCTCCAACCAGGCCTGTTCCGAAGCCGCGGGCAAACCACTCGACGAAAAGCTGGCCAAAGCCATTGAAGAGGCCAATCTGCAAACGGTGAAGTTTCCCTCGGACGGCAAATTTATCGGCAACTGGAGCGAAGGCGAGAAAATTGCCCAAAACGGGCGCGGCCTGACCTGGAGCGACAAGCCCGGTGAAGCCAATGGTGGCAGCTGCTACAACTGCCACCAGATCAGCAAGGCGGAGCTGTCTTTCGGCTCGATCGGCCCGAGCCTTTACAACTACGGCAAGCTGCGTGGCGTGAGCGATCCGACGGCGGCCGCCAGCAAACCCATCGTTGAGTACACCTGGGGCAAACTCTGGAACGCCAAGGCCTACAACGCCTGTTCCGATATGCCCCGGTTTGGCCATGGGGCCATCCTGGGCGAGGAGCAGATTCGTGACCTGCTGGCGCTGCTGCTGGATCCGCAATCGCCGGTCAATAAATAATCAACGGCGATTCAGGCTGCTTGCCTCGGAAATACGGGCGCAAGCAGCTATTAAATTGATAGTGATTCCAACCCACACCCGGCTTGCCGGGCAGGATGTCTGACGCCATGAATCTGTCCCGTCGCGAATTTGCAAGTGTCATGGCAGCGGCCCTGGCCGCCGGTTTTCCGTTACAGCGCGAGGCCGGCGCTGCCCAGGCCGGTGGCCTGTACAACCTGCCGCGCTCCGGTAATGTGCACCTGTTGCACATGACGGATTGCCATGCCCAGTTGCTGCCCAGTTATTTCCGCGAGCCTTCCGTCAATCTGGGCGTGGGGGCCATGCGCGGGCAAGTACCCCATCTGGTGGGTGAGCGGCTGCTGAAAGCCGCCAGCCTCAAGTCAGGAACACCTGAAGCGCATGCCTTCACGTACCTGAACTTTGAGCGGTCCGCCCGCCAGTACGGCAAGGTGGGTGGTTTTGCCCACCTGGCCACGCTGGTCAGGCAGCTCAAGGCGGACCGCCCCGGTGCGCTGCTGCTGGATGGCGGGGATACCTGGCAGGGCAGCGCCACGGCACTCTGGACGCAGGGCCAGGACATGGTGGACACCGCGAAGTTGCTGGGCGTGGACATCATGACCGGCCACTGGGACTTCACCTATGGCGAGGAACGCGTCAAGAAAATCATCGAGCAGGACTTTGCCGGCAAGGTCGACTTCATCGCGCAAAACATCAAGACCAGTGATTTTGGCGACCCGGTGTTCAAGCCCTATGTGATCAGGGAAATGAACGGCGTGGCGGTTGCCATCATTGGGCAGGCCTTTCCATACACACCCATTGCCAACCCCGGCTGGCAAACGCCAAACTGGACTTTCGGCATCCGCGAAAGCGAGATGCAGGACACCGTCAACGAGGCGCGCGCCAAGGGTGCGCAGGCGGTGGTGCTGCTGAGCCACAACGGCATGGACGTGGACCTGAAAATGGCCTCGCGCGTCACCGGCATCGACGCCATTCTGGGCGGGCATACCCACGACGGCGTGCCGGTGCCTGTCATTGTCAAAAACCCGGGCGGCCAGACCATCGTGACCAATGCCGGCAGCAATGGCAAGTTTCTGGGCGTGCTGGATCTGGATGTGAAGGACAAGCAGGTACTGGGTTTCAGCTACCGCCTGCTGCCGGTGTTTTCCAATCTGTTGCCGGCTGATTCCGCCATGAGTGCGCTGATTTCAAGGGTGCGTGCACCTTACGAGGCCAAACTGTCGGAAAAGCTGGCGGTCACTGAAGGCACGCTGTACCGCCGCGGTAATTTCAATGGCACTTTTGATCAGCTCATCCTCGACGCCCTGATGGACGTGCGCGGGGCGGAAATCGCCTTTTCCCCCGGGTTTCGCTGGGGGACATCGTTGCTGCCCGGCCAGGCCATCACGCGCGAGCATCTGATGGACCAGACGGCGATCACCTATCCATGGACCACCCTGACGGACATGCGCGGCGAGACGATCAAAACGATTCTGGAAGACGTGGGCGACAACCTGTTCAATCCCGACCCTTATTACCAGCAAGGCGGCGACATGGTGCGGGTGGGTGGGCTGACCTACACCTGCGAGCCGGGGGCGAAGATGGGATCCCGCATCCAGAACATGCGCCTGAAAGGCCGGCTGATCGAGGCCGGAAAAACCTACAAAGTGGCCGGCTGGGCGCCCGTTGCCGAGGCCAGCAAACATGCCGGTCCGCCCGTCTGGGAGGTGGTCGAGCACTATCTCAAGGCCCAAAAAGTGATCAAACCCGTCAAACCCAACACCCCCGAGCTGCTCGGCGTTACGGGTAACCCCGGGCTCGGCCTGGGGTTATAGCCGGGCTCCGGTCTGGGGGGGCTGCCCCTCTGGAAGTCGCCGTACTGACGCGGTAAAACACCGGCAACACCCGCGCAACATCCGCCTCCAAAAAACCCGCGTTCGGTAAAGATCGGGCGAGGGTTTGGTGTTGCCGCAGTTCAGTGGCACAATCTAGCCTGTTTCTGAAGGCCCTTCCTGCCACAGTCGCATCCGCTAATCGGTCCAGCCGTGTTGCGGAAGGTTAATCAACCAGCTTTAACCAGCTAATGTTTCCCCAAGGGAAACGGAGGTCAGCGGATATGAGTTCCAGCTCGCAGACACCTGCATCTGTCTATTCTGCCTATAACGGCAACACCTATCTTTTCGGCGGCAATGCGCCTTATGTCGAAGAGATGTACGAAAACTACCTTGCCAATCCGGGCAGCGTGCCTGATAACTGGCGCGATTACTTCGACGCACTCCAGCATGTTCCCGCCGTGGATGGCAGCAATGCCAAAGACGTGCCGCACCTGCCCGTCGTCAATGCCTTTGCCGAGCGTGCCAAACAGGGCCAGACCAAAGTCGGGGAAGCCAGCGGCGCCGACTCCGAAATGGGCCGCAAGCGCACGGCTACCCAGCAGCTGATTGCCGCCTACCGCAACGTCGGTGCTCGCTGGGCTGACCTCGACCCCCTGAAGCGCGCCGAGCGCGACAAGATTCCCGAGCTGGAGCCGTCCTTCTATGGCTTCACCGACGCCGACCAGGAAGCAGTGTTCAACACCAGCAACACCTTCTTCGGCAAAGACACCATGAGCTTGCGTGAGCTGATCAACGCGCTGCGCGAAACCTATTGCGGCACGATTGGCGCCGAATACATGTACGCCACCGACCAGAACCAGAAGCGCTGGTGGCAGCAAAAGCTTGAGACTATTCGCAGCAAGCCTAATCTCACCAGGGAAAAAAAGCTCCACATCCTCGACCGGCTCACCGCGGCCGAAGGCCTTGAGCGCTTTTTGCATACCAAATACGTCGGCCAAAAGCGCTTCTCTCTGGAAGGTGGCGAAAGTTTCATCGCCAGCATGGATGAACTGATCCAGCAGGGCGGCATCAAGGGTGTCCAGGAAATCGTCATTGGCATGGCCCACCGCGGCCGCCTGAACGTGCTGGTCAACTCGCTGGGCAAAGTGCCGGCTGACCTGTTTGCCGAGTTTGACCATACTGCCCCTGAAGATCTGCCCAGCGGAGACGTGAAATACCACCAGGGCTTCAGCTCCGACGTGACCACCCCCGGTGGCCCGGTGCACCTGAGCCTGGCATTCAACCCCTCGCACCTGGAAATCGTGAACCCCGTGGTCGAGGGTTCGGTGCGCGCCCGCATGGACCGCCGTGCCGATCCGAAAGGCCTGCAGGTGTTGCCGGTGCTGGTGCATGGCGACGCCGCTTTTGCAGGGCAGGGCGTTGTCATGGAAACGCTGGCGCTGGCCGAGACCCGTGGTTATTTCACGGGCGGCACGGTTCACATCGTGATCAACAACCAGATCGGCTTTACCACCAGCGACCCGCGTGACAGCCGTTCCACGCTGTACTGTTCCGATGTGGTCAAGATGATTGAGGCACCGGTGCTGCACGTCAATGGCGATGATCCGGAGGCTGTGGTGCTGGCTACCCAGCTGGCGCTTGAGTTCCGCATGGAATTCCAGAAAGACGTCGTCGTCGACATCATCTGCTTTCGCAAACTGGGCCACAACGAGCAGGACACGCCTGCACTGACCCAGCCGCTGATGTACAAGAAGATTGCGCAGCATCCGGGCACGCGCCGCCTGTATGCCGACAAGCTGTCAGCGCAAGGCATGGGCGACACGCTGGGCGACGATATGGTCAAGGCCACGCGCGCCGCGCTGGACGCAGGCAAGAGCACGTTTGACCCCGTGCTGACCAATTTCAAGAGCAAGTACGCGGTCGACTGGGCCCCTTACCTGGGCAAGAAGTGGACCGACGCGGGCGACACCGCCATTCCCATGGCCGAGTGGAAACGCCTGGCCGACAAGATCACCTCCATCCCCTCCAGCGTGACGCCGCACCAGCTTGTCAAGAAGGTGTATGACGACCGCGCGGCCATGGGCCGGGGCGACATCCCTGTGGATTGGGGCATGGGCGAGCACATGGCGTTTGCCTCGCTGGTGGCCAGTGGCTACCCGGTGCGCCTGTCGGGCGAAGACTGCGGACGCGGAACCTTCACCCATCGCCATGCCGTGATTCACGACCAGAGCCGTGAAAAATGGGATACCGGCACCTATGTGCCGCTGCAGAACGTGGCCGAGAACCAGGCCCCGTTTGTGGTGATCGACTCCATCCTCTCCGAAGAGGCCGTGCTGGCTTTTGAGTACGGCTATGCCTCCAACGATCCCAACACGCTGGTGATCTGGGAGGCGCAGTTCGGCGACTTCGCCAATGGTGCGCAGGTCGTGATCGACCAGTTCATTGCGTCTGGTGAGGTGAAGTGGGGCCGCGTCAACGGCATCACGCTGATGCTGCCGCACGGCTATGAAGGCCAGGGGCCGGAGCACAGCTCGGCTCGCCTGGAGCGCTTTATGCAGCTGTCCGCCGATACCAACATGCAGGTGGTTCAGCCGACGACCGCCAGCCAGATCTTCCACGTGTTGCGCCGCCAGATGGTGCGCAACCTGCGCAAGCCGCTGGTGATCATGACGCCCAAGTCCCTGCTGCGCAACAAGGACGCCACGTCACCGCTGTCCGAGTTCACCAAAGGCAGCTTCCAGACGGTCATTCCCGAGAACAAGGAAGAGATCATCAAAAAAGCCGACAAGGTCAAGCGCATCATTGCCTGCTCGGGCAAGGTGTATTACGACCTGGCCAAGAAGCGCGAAGAAAAGGGCGCCGACGATGTGGTGATTTTGCGCGTTGAGCAGCTCTACCCCTTCCCGCACAAGGCGTTTGCGGCGGAACTGAAAAAGTACCCCAATGTGACCGATCTTGTGTGGTGCCAGGACGAGCCACAAAACCAGGGCGCCTGGTTCTTTGTGCAGCATTACATCCACGAAAACATGTTCGAAGGTCAGAAGCTGGGTTACTCGGGCCGCGCCGCCTCGGCTTCGCCTGCATCCGGGTATTCGTACCTGCATCAGGAGCAGCAAAAAGCGCTGGTCGACGGCGCGTTTGGCAAGCTCAAGGGCTTTGTGCTGACCAAGTAAGAACCCGGGTCACAGTGAACCCGCAGAACACAAGAACATACTCGAAAGAATCAAAATGGCTATCGTAGAAGTCAAAGTTCCCCAACTGTCCGAGTCCGTGGCGGAAGCCACCATGCTGCAGTGGAAAAAGAAGGTCGGCGAGGCAATTGCCATCGACGAAATCCTGATCGAAATCGAAACCGACAAGGTTGTGCTGGAAGTGCCCGCACCCTCGGCTGGCGTATTGACCGAACTGGTGGTGGCCGATGGCGGCACCGTGGTGTCGGACCAGGTGATCGCAAGAATTGATACCGAAGGCAAGGCGGGCGCGGGTGCGGCCGCGCCAGCACCTGCAGCGGCCGCCGCTGCTGCTTCGGCAACTGCCGCTGCTTCCGCGCCGGCTCCTGCAGCCGGTGGCTCCATGGCCGGTGTGCCCATGCCGGCGGCTGCCAAGCTGATGGCGGATGCCAATCTGGCGGCCGGCTCTGTGCCAGGGACCGGCAAGGACGGCCGCGTCACCAAGGGTGATGTGCTCGGCGCAACAGCAGCCGGTGCTGTCAGATCTGTAGCTGCCAGCCCAATTCCTACAGGGGCTCCGACCACTTCCTTGCCTCAGGTCGCCGCGCAGGTGAAGTCCGCTGACCTGGGCGATCGTCCCGAGCAGCGCGTGCCCATGAGCCGCCTGCGCGCGCGCGTGGCCGAGCGCCTGTTGCAGTCGCAATCCACCAACGCCATCCTGACCACCTTCAACGAGGTGAACATGGCTCCGGTGATGGAAATGCGCAAGCGCTTCCAGGAGAAGTTCGAGAAGGAGCACGGCGTCAAGATCGGCTTCATGAGCTTCTTTGTGAAGGCCGCAGTGCATGCGCTGAAGAAGTACCCGGTGTTGAACGCCTCGGTCGATGGCAATGACATCGTGTACCACGGCTATTTCGACATCGGTATTGCCGTCGGTTCGCCGCGCGGCCTGGTGGTGCCTATCCTGCGCAACGCCGACCAGATGAGCTTTGCCGACATCGAGAAGAAGATTGCCGAATACGGTGCCAAGGCGCGCGACGGCAAGCTGGGCATTGAAGAGATGACGGGTGGTACGTTCTCGATCTCCAACGGCGGTGTGTTCGGCTCCATGTTGTCCACGCCCATCATCAATCCGCCGCAGTCCGCCATTCTCGGCGTGCACGCCACGAAAGACAGGGCTGTCGTCGAAAACGGCCAGATTGTGGTTCGCCCGATGAACTATCTGGCCATGAGCTATGACCACCGCATCATTGACGGCCGCGAAGCCGTGCTGGGGCTGGTAGCCATGAAGGAAGCGCTGGAAGATCCGGCCCGCTTGCTGTTTGATATTTGACACCCCTGTTGCCGCTCACTGCGTGTAGCGGCATCCCCCTCAAGGGGGCGACACCTGCGGCCCGGCAAAGGCGGTTCCGCGGTGCCTCGCGAACAGGCCTTGCTTCGCTCGCCGGTGAGAGCAAATCGAGGTATTGCCACCGGCAGCTTTATTGAAAGAACAACATGTCCAAACAATTTGACGTGATCGTCATAGGCGGCGGCCCCGGCGGCTACATTGCCGCCATTCGCGCAGCCCAACTGGGTTTCAACGTTGCCTGTGTCGACGAGTGGAAGAACGCCAAGGGCGGTCCTGCCCTGGGCGGCACCTGTACCAATGTTGGCTGCATTCCGTCCAAGGCCCTGCTGCAATCGTCCGAGCATTACGAGCAGGCTGGCCACCACTTCGCCGACCATGGCATTGAAGTAAAGGGCCTGAGCCTGGATCTGGCCAGGATGGTTGGCCGCAAGGACACGGTCGTCAAGCAGAACAACGACGGTATCGTGTACCTGTTCAAGAAGAACAAGGTCACCTTCTTCCACGGCCGCGCCTCCTTTGCCGCTGCCAGGGACGGTCTCTACGACATCAAGGTCGCGGGTGCTGCGGAAGAAACGCTTTCGGGCAAGCACATCATTGTGGCCACGGGTTCGAATGCCCGCGCGCTGCCCGGCGCTCCTTTTGACGAAGAGAGCATTTTGTCGAACGACGGCGCGCTGCGCATCGGTGCCGTGCCCAAAAAGCTCGGTCTGATCGGTTCCGGCGTGATCGGCCTCGAGATGGGCTCCGTCTGGCGTCGTCTGGGTGCCGAGGTCACGGTTCTGGAAGGCCTGCCCACGTTCCTGGGTGCCGTTGACCAGCAGATCGCCAAAGAGGCGTACAAGGCCTTCATCAAGCAGGGCCTGAAGATCGAGCTGGGCGTCCAGGTTGGCGAGGTCAAGTCGGGCAAAAACGGTGTTTCCGTGGCCTACGTTGATGCCAAGGGCCAGGCCCAGACGCTGGACGTGGACAAGCTGATTGTCTCGATTGGCCGGGTTGCCAACACCACTGGCCTGGCGCCTGAAACCGTTGGGCTGAAGCTCGACGATCGCGGCGCCATCGTGGTGGACGATGAATGCAAGACGAATTTGCCGAATGTATGGGCCGTCGGCGACGTGGTGCGCGGCCCCATGCTGGCGCACAAGGCCGAGGAAGAAGGCGTTGCGGTGGCAGAGCGCATTGCGGGCCAGCACGGCCACGTCAACTTCAACACCATCCCCTGGGTGATTTACACCAACCCGGAAATCGCATGGGTCGGCCAAACCGAAGAGCAGCTGAAGGCCGCCGGGCGTGCATACAAGGCGGGTACCTTTCCCTTCATGGCCAATGGCCGCGCGCGCGCCTTGGGCGACACCACCGGCATGGTCAAGATGCTGGCCGATGCCGCAACGGATGAAATCCTGGGCGTGCATATCGTGGGGCCGTTTGCCAGCGAACTGATTGCCGAATGTGTGGTGGCCATGGAGTTTCGCGCCAGCAGCGAAGACATCGCGCGCATCTGCCATGCCCATCCCTCCTTGAGCGAGGCCACGAAAGAGGCCGCACTGGCGGTGGACAAGCGTACCCTGAACTTCTGACGGCCTGGGTATCAGACCGGTGACACAACTGGTGCGCGCGGCCTACGAGGCTGAACTCGCAGCGCGGGGTTACATCAGTGACCCCGCCCAGTTGCGTGCGATCGATGCCCTGGAGCGCTGTGCGACCGAATGGGCGGCATTCAAGGAGCAGCGCTCGAACGCTTTCAAGAAACTGATCAACCGGCCGGATATTCCCCGCGGTGTTTATATGTACGGGGGCGTCGGCCGGGGCAAGAGTTTCCTGATGGACTGCTTTTATGGCGCGGTGCCCCTGAAACGCAAGATCCGCCTGCATTTTCACGAGTTCATGCGCGAGGTGCACCGCGAGCTGCAGGACTTGCAGGGCACGGTCAATCCGCTCGATGAACTGGGCAAGCGCATCGCCAAGCGCTACCGCCTGATCTGCTTTGATGAGTTCCATGTATCGGACATCACCGATGCCATGATTCTTCATCGGCTGCTGGCGGCGCTGTTCGACAACGGTGTGGGCTTCGTCACCACCTCCAATTTCCATCCGGACGAGCTCTACCCCAATGGCCTGCACCGCGACCGCATTCTTCCCGCGATCAGTCTGCTGAAAGCCAAACTGGAGGTGATCAGTGTCGACAACGGAACAGACTACCGGCGGCGCACGCTGGAGCAGGCCAAGCTGTATCACACGCCGCTGGGACCCCAGGCAGATGCCGAGATGACGGAAACCTTTAACCGTCTGGCCGAATCACACGATGAAAGTCCGGTACTGCATATTGAATCGAGGCAGATTCATGCCCGGCGAAAGGCCGGAGGGGTGGTGTGGTTTGATTTCAAGACCCTCTGTGGCGGCCCCCGCTCGCAGAACGATTATCTGGAAATCGCCACGCAGTTCCACACGGTACTGTTGAGTGATGTGCCCCACATGCCTGTGAGGATGGCCTCGGAGGCCCGGCGTTTTACCTGGCTGGTGGATGTGCTGTATGACCGGCGCGTCAAATTGATCATGTCGGCCGCCGTTGCCCCTGAGGCGTTGTACACCGAAGGGCCTTTGGTGCATGAGTTTCCCCGCACCGTCTCGCGGCTGGGTGAAATGCAATCCATGGAGTTTCTGGCCCTGGAGAGAAGAGACGTCGACACCTCACTCACATGAAAAAATTGCTTGTTGCATTCCTGGTTGCGTCATTGAGTACGTTTGCGTTCGCGCAAGCACCCGTTCCGGCTGCCCGGGTTGGCAGTATTGATTCGGAGCGCGAAAGAATCAGCGCGGAGCGGGCCAGGCTGGAGGCAGGTTTTTTGACGGAGGATGCAGCCTGCTACAAGAAGTTTGCCGTCAACAGCTGTTTGGGTGATGTCAATACCCGGCGGCGCGAGGCGATGGCGGATCTCCGGCGGCAGGAGATCTTGCTCAATGACGAGGAGCGACGGATCAAGGGCGCGGAGCAGATCCGCAAGACCGAAGAAAAATCGTCGGCCGAAAAACAGCAGGAAGCCGCGGACCGGCGTGCCAAGGCCGTTGAGGACTACGAGTCACGGCTGGCGCGGGAAAAAGAAAAGCAGCAAAACCGGGCCGCTGCCCAGGCTGGCGAAAAAGCCAGCAGCGAGGCCAGCGCGAACAAACTCGGAAACAAGCAGCAAAAAACACAGGCCCGTACAAACAGGCAGGCTGCTGCCGACGAGGAAGCAGCAAAATTCAATGCACGCCAGAAGGAGGCCCGGGAGCGACGGGCCCAGCACGAAAGCGACCAGCTCAAGCGGACCAAGCCTCCTGCCAAATCCCTGCCCCTGCCTGAGTAAGGTTTGTGGGGCCTGTGCGTCATGCCAGGCTGGCCTGCAGCGCGGACAGGAACGGGGAGGTCATGCGCTGTGCCAGAGACAGTCTTGCAACGGGGGGGAAATGCAAGGAGACACATGGCCCGGACTCCTGCGAACGCAGGTTGCGTCGGGCAGCGCCGCTTTTATTGGCCCAGAGGTTCGAGCTTGACGATCACCAGCGACAGGTTGTCGCCACCGCCTCGTGCGCGTGATCTGGCTTTCTGGATCAGGAACTCGGTTGCTTCGCGTGGCGATAGCATGGACAAAGCCGATCCGATTTCACTGTTGCTGAAGTAGTGCCATACCCCATCGCTGCATGCGAGCAACACGTCATCCGGGCGCAATTGCGGAATGAAATGCAGGGTGATGGGCGGGGATTCCTCCGTTCCCAGGCAACCCATCAGGATGTTGGATTGCGGATGGACATTGGCCTCTTCCTCGGTAATTTCACCTTTGTCGACCAGCGTCTGTACGTATGAATGATCCACCGTTCTGTGGATCAGCTTGTTGCCGTGGTAGTGGTAAATCCGCGAATCGCCGGTATGTGCCCAGTGGCAGTCTCCACCCGGATTGATGACAAAGGCTGCCAGGGTGCTGTGCGGCTCCTGCTCGGCAGAGAGCGCCGTCAGCTTGATGACAAGGTGAGCCTCTTCAATAATCTGCTTGAGCATGGCGGGCGCATCGTCAATATCCGGCGCATAGCGTTCAAAAAGCTGCTTGGCAGTCAGCATGACCTGATCGGAGGCTTTGCGCCCGCCGCTGCGTCCGCCCATGCCGTCGGCCACTATGCCCAGCATGCAACCCGGCACGCGCGCGTGGGTGTACAGGTTGACCTGGTCTTGCTGATAGTCCCGGTCTCCCTTGTGGATTCCGGTGGATGCGGTGATTCGATAACCTTTGGACATCGTTTGATAGTTCAAGTCGCGAAGACTCGATTTATGGCCTCAATCGACGTATTATCAGATGAAGCAGCGCGTACGGACAAAAAACCTTGGACTTAAATTTACACTCCCCGGAACGGCAGCTGATCGAACTCAAAATCGAGCATGCGGACCTGGATGCCCTGCTTGACCTGGCGGTGCACACCCTGCCCATTGACGAGCTTCTGCTCAGGCGCCTGAAAAAACGCCGCCTGCTGCTTCGTGACCAGATCTCGCAGCTCGAATCCTCCCTGGACCCTCCCGAGCCCGCCTGATGAATCTCCTGTTTGAAGTGGAAGAGGCTTTCGCCCCGGATGGCGTCCTGTCGCGCGCAGCCGAGCATTTTGTGCCGCGTAGCGGCCAGACCGAAATGGCGTTGGCCGTGGCACGCGCGATTGAAGGCGCTTATCCCCTTGTGGTGGAGGCCAGCACCGGAGTAGGTAAAACATTTTCCTATCTGGTTCCGGCTTTGCTGAGCGGTGAACGGGTGCTGTTGTCGACAGCGACCAAGGCCTTGCAGGACCAGCTGTTTGGCCGGGATTTGCCCCGGCTGGTTGAGGCGTTTGGGTTGCCGGTGCGTACGGCGCTGCTCAAGGGGCGGGGGAGCTATTTGTGCCTGCACCGCATGGAGATGGCTCGCCAGGACACGCATCTGCCCCAGGGCGTTTCAATGCGTGCGCTGGCAAAAATTGAAGAATGGTCGCAGGCAACGCGAACAGGTGATCTGGCGGAGCTGCCCGGCCTGGATGAGCGTTCGCCGGTGATCCCGCTGGTGACGTCAACCCGGGAGAATTGTCTGGGTGCGCAGTGTCCGCGTTTTCGTGCCTGCCATGTCAACCTTGCCCGCAGGGAGGCCATGGCGGCGGATGTGGTCGTCATCAACCACCATCTGTTTTTTGCCGATCTGGCTGTTCGCGAGTCCGGTGTGGCCGAGCTGCTGCCTTCCGTGCGCATTGCAATATTTGATGAAGCGCATCAGCTCAATGAGACCGGCGTGCAGTTTCTGGGGCGAAACCTCACGACCGGTCAATTGCTGGATTTTTCCCGCGACATGCTGGCAGCCGGGCTGCAGCTCGCCCGGGGCCTCGTGGACTGGCAGCAGGTTGTGGGGGCCACCGAACAGGCGGCCCGCGAGTTGCGCCTGTGTGCCGGCAAGCAGTACCCCGGCACCAAGCTGCGCTGGACCACCGGAACGCCTGAGGGGCTGGGCGCTTCCGGCTGGAACGAGGCCTTGGCCGCGGTTTATGCGTCCTGCGTGCAGGCTTGCGCTGCACTGGATATGGTCAGCGAGATTGCCCCCGACTTTGGTCGCCTGCATGAGCGTGCCGCAGAGCTGGCTGCGCGTGCTGAAAGCTTTGTGCAGGCCTGTGAGCCCGGCTGTGTTCGATGGGTCGATGTGGGCACGCAATTGCGGCTTGTCGAGTCGCCGCTGGATATTTCGAAGGCCGTGAAGAGCAAGGTGCTCGGAGCAGGCGGGGAGGGTGCGAAATCCTGGATATTTACCTCTGCGACGCTGGGAGACGATGACAAGCTGAGCTGGTTCACCCAGCCCTGCGGGTTGACCGAGGCGCAAGTATTGAAGGTCGGCAGTCCTTTTGACTATGAACGGCAGGCGGCGGTGTATGTTCCACAAAACTTCCCCAAGCCGGGCGATCCGTTCCATACGGCGAAGGTGGCGGAATCCTCAGCCGTGTGGGCGCGCCAGCTCGGCGGGCGCACCATGGTGCTGACCACCACCCTGCGGGCCTTGCGCACGATTGGAGAGGCGCTTCAACTCGCATTCGAGGATTCGGGTGACATGGAAGTGCTTGTCCAGGGGGCCATGCCGAAGCGGGTGCTGATAGAACGCTTTCGGGAAGGCAACACCCAAGGACGGCGGGGCTGCGTACTGGTGGCTTCGGCGTCGTTCTGGGAGGGCATTGACGTCCCCGGGGATGCGCTTCAGCTGGTCATCATCGACAAGCTGCCGTTTCCTCCGCCGAACGATCCCCTGGCAGAAGCTCGCTCGAAACTGCTTGAATCCCAGGGGCGCAGTGCCTTCAATGACTACTTCCTGCCGGAAGCCGCGGTAGCGCTCAAGCAGGGTGCGGGTCGCCTGATAAGGCGGGAAACCGACCAGGGCGTTCTGGTGGTGTGCGATGGCCGCCTGGTATCCATGGGCTACGGGCGGCGTTTGCTGAGGGCGCTGCCGCCGATGCAGCGCCTGGCATCGGAGCAGGAACTAATGGAAAGGCTGGAGGCCCTTACCAGAACTTGTACCACGGGTTGTCTATCGACTTGAAGCCCTTGCTCATGTATTGGCTCTGGGGATAAGTTTTTTCCATGATGCGTCGCATGTCATCGCGCAACTCAACCATGCCCAGCGCATCGTAGGACTTGTAGAGGATATAGGTGGCCTCTTCGAGCGCGGGAACATCGCGGTAATCCGCGATGGCCGTCTGGGCCCGATTGATGGCTGCCACGTAGGCGCCCCGGGAATAGTAGTACCGGGCCACGTGCACTTCAGATTGCGCCAGTGAATTCACAATGTAGGCCATGCGCAGGCGCGCATCCGGCGTGTAGCGCGAGTCCGGGAAACGGTTCACCAGATCCCTGAACGATTCAAACGATTCCTTGGCTGCTTTTTGATCGCGCTCCGACAAATCCTGGCGCGAGATGAATGTGAAAATTCCGAGATTGTCGTTAAAGTTCACCAGGCCTTTGAGGTACAGCGCGTAATCCAGGGCGGGACTGGCCGGGTGCAGTTTCATGAACCGGTCCAGCGTTGCAATGGCCTGCGCCTGCTCACCACCTTTGTACTGGGCATAGGCTTTTTCAAGCTGGGCCTGCTGCGCCAGGGGCGTCCCAGCCGCCCGGCCTTCCAGCTTCTCGTACAGGGGAATGGCCTTGTCGTAGGCCCCTGAGCTGGCTTCGTCTTTGGCCTCAGCGTAAATCTTGTTGGGGCTCCATGTGGCTGTTTTATCCGGCTCTGGCGTCGTGGAGCATCCCGCAATCAGAAAAGACAGTACGCAAACGGCGGCAACAAGCGGCGATGCATTGGGAACAACCGATAATTTGGTGGAAAACATTGCGATCGACCTTCTAGATGACTGATTCTGAACAAAGCAAAATGATTATATCGGGCGCTGTTGCGGCCAATAGCCTCTCCGATGAAGCTCAGGAGGAGGTGGATAGCAGCGCCGAACTCGAGTTGCGGCGGGTGATGGTCCCCATCGGGAGCCACGGCGCCCGTCTTGACCGGGCTTTGGCGGATATTGTGCCCGAGTTCTCCCGCAGTTACCTGCAGCAGCTGATCGAAGCCGCCGTGGTGCAGATCAACGGCCGGGCGGTCACCAAGCCATCGGCCAAGGTCAAGGCCGGCGATGAGCTCATCATTGAGCTGCGGCCTACGCCTCAAAGCCAGGCATTCAAGCCGGAAGCCATGGCGCTGGACATTGTGTTTGAAGACCCCTACCTGCTGGTGATCGACAAGCCGGCCGGGCTGGTGGTACACCCCGCACCCGGTAACTGGAGCGGCACCCTGCTCAATGGCTTGCTGGCGCGTGATCCCCACGCGTCATTTTTGCCGCGCGCCGGCATCGTGCATCGTCTCGACAAAGATACCAGCGGGCTGATGGTGGTCGCCCGCCAGCGACAGACGATGGATCAACTGGTGAGCATGATCGCCGCCCGGAGCGTGAGCCGGGAATATATTGCGCTGGCCCACGGCACATGGCAGGGCGCACGGATCCGCGAGGTCAACGCGGCCATCGGCCGGGATCCCCGCAACCGCCTGCGCATGGCTGCCGTTGACCTGGAAAAAAACGCCGGAAAACCAGCCTTGACGGTGGTGTCCCTGCTGCAAAACGGAGCGCATCATTGTCTGGTCAGGTGCAAGCTGCATACCGGCCGCACCCATCAAATTCGCGTGCATATGGCGCTTCTGGGTCATCCCTTGATATCCGACGGGCTGTACGGCGGGGCTGCTGCTGCCGGGCTGGAGCGCCAGGCGCTGCACGCATGCAGGCTGGCGTTTGAACACCCCGTGACCGGTGCCCCGATGGAGTTCAGATCGCCGCCACCGGCTGATTTGCAGGCGGCCATGGCGAATGTGGGCCTGATATACAATCAAAGTTCGTAGTTTTCAGCTACCCGCAACATGGCGCCCCTGACAAGGAGGTTGCGCATGGATGCAATGCGCCAACGAGCGCTTTTCCCCGCCTTTTTTCGGAACGACCAATCATGAATACGACGGATGCGAAGCGCGTCCTCGAAACAGCACTCATTTGCGCGCAGCAACCGCTGCCTTTGCGTGAAATGGGGGTGTTGTTTAACGGGGTATTGACCGCCGACAGCCTCAAGCTGGTACTTGAAGACCTGCAGAACGACTGGTCAGGGCGGGGCGTGGAACTCGTTCATGTCGCGACGGGCTGGCGCTTTCAGAGCCGGCCGCAGATGCGCGAGTATCTGGACAGGCTTCATCCGGAAAAACCACCCCGCTACAGTCGGGCTACGCTCGAGACGCTTGCCATCATCGCGTACCGGCAACCCGTGACACGGGGTGACATGGAAGACATTCGCGGCGTCACCATCAACAGCATGATCCTCAAGCAATTGGAGGATCGCGGCTGGGTGGAAGTCATCGGCCATCGGGAAACCGTGGGCCGGCCAGCGCTTTATGCGACCACCAGGCAGTTTCTCGATGATTTGGGCGTTGAGTCGCTGGATCAGCTGCCCGCCATGGACAGTACGGCGGGGCAGGTTGCCATGCTCGAACAATTTGAGCTCGGCAATGCAGAGCCCGCATTGTTGTCAGAAACGACAGAAACGGCAGAAACCGCGGAAGCGTCAGAGGCGCAAGGCGAAGCCGCACTTGAGCTCGCCGGCGATGAGGCAGCCTTACTGGAGCTGAGTCCGGCCATTCCGGAGGCCCTGGAGGCTTCAGCGGGAGATGCCAGTGAGCTCTCTGAATCCGAGCCCCTTGACCGGACCACCAGCGATCCCTACGCATGAATGTAAAAACATGAATCCACAAGACCACCCGGCTCCCGACCTCCCGTCCACCCCCCCGGGCGAAGACGAAAACAAACCTGTCGCGCTGGAAAAGCCTGCGCAGGACGCTCCTGCGCCTGATTTGATGGCCGAGAACCCCGTGGAGAAGGTGGCCGCATCAGCGCCAGTACCAGCCGCCGGACAACCCGCGGTACCACCCGCGGCCAGCACCATCCGCTTCGAGGACGTGGTGACCGGGCAATTCGACGCTGATGAAGCCGATGTGGCGCTGGAGTTGCCCAAGCGCGTGCTGTCACCTCAGCCTGAAACCCCCAAGTTGCACAAGGTGCTGGCGCAAGCCGGGCTGGGTTCCCGGTTGGAGATGGAGCAGCTTATTCTGGAGGGACGCATTTCGGTCAACGCCGAGCCGGCCCACATCGGGCAGCGCATCCAGTTCGGCGATACCGTCAAGGTCAACGGCAAGCCCATACGCGTGCGAATTGACCCACCGCCTCCCCGCGTGATTGCGTATCACAAGCCCAGCGGAGAGGTTGTCACGCATGACGATCCACAAAACCGGCCCACGGTGTTCCGGCGCCTGCCCAAATTGTTTCAGGGTAAATGGCAGTCCGTGGGGCGCCTTGACCTGAACACCGAAGGCCTGCTCCTGTTGACGAGTTCGGGCGAACTGGCCAATAAACTGATGCATCCCCGCTTTGGGCTGGAACGCGAATATGCGGTGCGGGTGTTGGGTGCGCTGAGCAATGAGGAGAAAAAGCGCCTGCTGGAAGGCGTGACCCTGGACGATGGTGTGGCGCAGTTCAGCTCCATCGAGGCCGGTGGCGGCGAGGGGGCCAATTGCTGGTATCGGGTCACCATCTCCGAGGGGCGCAATCGTGAGGTTCGGCGCATGTTCGAGGCGGTGGGTCACGCGGTAAGCCGTCTCATACGGATCCGGTACGGCGCCATGCTGTTGCCGCGGGGACTGAAGCGGGGCGCATTCGTCGAACTGGACGAGCGGGATATCTGGGCGCTGACCAATGCGGTGACCCGCTCTGAATCCCGGGCGGATCCGCGGGGTGCGCCCAAACACCCGGGTCATGCTCGCGGCGACGAAGGTGGCGAATTCCGCCCAGGTCGCGGCCCTCGCCGAAATGAGCGCTCGCGCGGTGACCGCGGGCGCCTGCCTGCCCCCGAGAGCGGCCAAGCCGATGACTTTCAGTCCGCCGATGTCGGTGCCGATGCAGAGCAGGAGCCCAATGATCTGCAGCCGCCCCTGCACCGGATGGACTCCGTGCCCCGGGGCAACAGGCGTCGCGGGGGGAAAGGTCGTGGGCAGGGGGGTAACCCCGGTTCACCCCCTCGCTTTGGACAAGCTGCTGGAAATGGTCCGCAGGGACCAAAGCGGCGCGATGACCGTGGGGACCGGGGCGACAAAAGCGCAGGGGGTGCCCAGCAGCCCGATCCGATGAAAACATCCTTTGGCTATATCGGTGCGGATACCTTCACCCGGCAGCGGCAAGGGCAGGGACAAGGCCAGGGACAACGTCGCAGTGGCGGCGGCGGGGGATCAGGCATGGGCGGTGCCGGTGGAGGGCAGCGCCGTGGCGGCGGTGGCGGGGGTGGAAACCGCGGAGGCGGCAATCGTGGTGGTGGTGGCGGTGGCGGTAACCGCGGCGGAAATCGTTGAGCGCGCCAGAAGCACTTTACTTCACAGGGTTGATCCGAACACATCAGCCCGCAGGTTAAAATCAAAGGCTGTATTCAGTTTTTTGAATCATTTAAAAATCCAAGGTTAAGGAAAATTCATGGCGATCGAACGCACTCTCTCCATCATCAAGCCCGACGCAGTTGCAAAAAATGTGATTGGTCAAATCTATGCGCGTTTTGAGGCGGCCGGCCTGAAAGTCGTGGCGGCCAAAATGGCTCACCTGTCGCAGCGCGAGGCCGAGGCTTTTTATGCTGTGCACAAGGAGCGTCCCTTCTTCAAGGACCTGGTGTCGTTCATGATTTCCGGCCCGGTGATGATCCAGGCGCTGGAAGGTGAAGGCGCCGTCCTGAAGAACCGTGACCTCATGGGCGCGACAGATCCCAAGAAGGCTGCTGCCGGCACGATTCGCGCCGACTTCGCAGACAGCATCGACGCCAATGCGGTCCATGGTTCGGATGCAGTCGAAACCGCCAATGCGGAAGTTGCATTCTTCTTCCCGGGCATGAATATTTACTCGCGTTAATCATGCTGCCCCCCACGCGTTGCTACTCCCCGCCAGGGTCGTCGCTTGCCTGGGGCGGCCCAGCCTGTTGCCCCCTGCGATGACAGCCAACCTTCTTGACTACGATCTGGAGGGCTTGACCGCCTTGTGCGAGGGGCTCGGCGAAAAGCGCTTTCGCGCCACCCAGCTGTTTCGCTGGGTCCATCAAAAAGGCGCTTCCGATTTTGGGCAGATGACAGATCTGGCCAAGTCCCTGCGCGAAAAACTCGCAGGCTCAGCCCACATCCAGGGACCGAAAGTGGTGTCCCGCCATGATTCGGCTGATGGCACCGTCAAATGGCTGTTCGATGTCGGCGCCGGCGACATCGTGGAGGCTGTTTTCATTCCCGAGACGGATCGGGGGACCCTGTGCATCTCATCCCAGGCCGGCTGTGCCGTAGGGTGCCGGTTTTGCTCGACAGGACATCAGGGCTTTAGCCGCAACCTCACCGCGGGCGAAATTATTTCCCAGCTGTGGTTTGCGGAGCATTTCCTGCGGCAGCATCTGGGCAGGCAAGAGCGCGTGATTTCCAATGTTGTCATGATGGGCATGGGCGAACCCTTGCAGAATTATTCGCAGTTGCTGCCCGCCTTGAGGGTCATGCTGGATGACCATGGTTACGGTTTGTCGCGCCGCCGGGTGACGGTGTCCACATCCGGCGTGGTGCCCATGATCGACAGACTGGCTCAGGATTGTCCGGTGGCGCTGGCGGTGTCGCTGCACGCACCGCAAGACGCACTGCGCGACAACCTGGTGCCACTCAATAAAAAGTATCCGATCGCTGAATTGCTGCAGGCCTGCATCCGCTATCAGGCGTCTGCACCGCGTGACTTCATCACGTTCGAATACTGCATGCTTGACGGCGTGAACGATCAGCCCGAACATGCGCGTCAGCTGGTGGCGCTGATGCAAGCGCATTCGGCAGATGGCTTGTCGTGCAAATTCAACCTGATTCCTTTCAATCCGTTTCCCGCTTCGGGCCTGAAGCGTTCAGCCATGCCGCAGGTTGCCGCCTTCGCCAAAATCCTGATGGACGCGGGCATCGTGACCACGGTGCGTAAAACCCGCGGTGATGACATTGACGCGGCCTGTGGTCAACTCGCTGGCGATGTTCAGGATCGCACAGGTGTAGACCGGCGTATCGCAGCGCAACGGCAAGGTATGCTCGGAGGCATCAAGGTGGTTGTTGCAAAGGGGATGGATGTATGAGGTTTTCCGGCAATGTGATCTGCATGTCAGCCTGCTGGGTGGCTGTGTTATTGGCCGGGTGTGCAGGCCAGCAAGGAGTGTCCGGGCCCTCTGGCAACCGGAGCGACATTGTGACCGAGTCGGATGAACCCGACCACCGCAGGCGTGCACGTCTGCGGCTCGAGTTGGCCACGGGTTATTTTGAACAAGGCCAGCCTAACGTTGCGCTGGATGAAATCAAGCAATCGCTTGTCATTGATCCTACTTTTGTAGATGCCTACAACGTGCGCGGGCTGGTGTACATGCGGCTCAATGACATGCCGTTGGCCGAAGACAGCTTTCGCCGTGCGCTTGCGCTGAATCCCCGCGATGGCGATGTGGCGCACAACTATGGCTGGCTGCTTTGCCAGCAGGCCCGCTACGAAGATTCCTTCAAATCGTTTGCCATGGCAACCGCCAATCCGACCTACGGCGGCAAGGCCAAAACGTTGATGACCCAAGGTATTTGCCAGGTTCGCGCAGGGCAGCGTGCCGAGGCGGAACAGAGCCTGATGCAGTCGTATGAGCTGGATGCAGGCAATCCGGTGACAGGCTACAACCTCGCGACCCTTCTTTATGAACGCGGTGACTTGACGCGGGCGCAGTTTTATATACGCCGTTTGAATAACAGCGAATTGGCGAATGCCGAAACGCTTTGGCTGGGCATCAAGACGGAACGAAAACTGAATAATCGGGAGGCTGTGTTGCAATTGGCTGATCAGTTGAAAAAGCGCTTTGCCCAGTCCTCCCAAGCTGCCGCCTACGAAAAAGGTGCTTTCAATGAGTAACTTCGATCCGGTGCTGGCCGCTACCTTCGATTCAGAAGCCACTTCAGGCTTCGGTCACAGCCAGAACATGCCTGCGCTTGAACGCACGGCGGGAGATCTGCTCCGCGGCGCAAGAGAAGCGGCGGGCATTCATATCGCCTCACTGGCCGCGTCGCTGAAGGTTCCGGTCAACAAGCTTGAAGCGCTGGAGCAGGACCGGTTTGATTTGTTGCCCGACGCTGTTTTCGTGCGTGCGCTGGCCTCCAGCGTGTGCCGAACCCTTAAAGTGGACCCGGCCCAGGTGCTTGAGCGCATGCCACAAACAGCAGCGCCCAAGCTGGCCCAGCGAAGCGCCAGCATCAACGCACCCTTCCGCTCGCCGGGTGATGGCCCGCGGTCTTCGCCCTGGAAGCAGGCTTCGCGGCCTGCTGTGCTGGCCGTTCTTGTTTTGTTGCTGGGGGCGCTGGCGTTGATTTTCCTGCCCGGCGTCGGCCATGATTCGGTGACGGGCCAGCGTGATGCGGTAGAAGGACAAGCCAATGCCGCGTTCGCCAAACCTCAATCCCTGCCGGCCACGATGGTCATGGCGGGTGCAGGCCTGGCAGACAGTGCCATGCCGGCTGCTGTGACGGTCGCCGCACCTGTTCCAGAAGGATCGCTTTCTGCGGCTCCGGTGGCGGAGCAGGCAGTTGCGGTGGCTGCGCCAGTTTCCCTGCCGACCAATTCACCCACTGCTCCTGCTAATGCCAACACGGCGACCTCAGCCAGTCCACCTGCACAGGCCGCACCCGGTGGGATCGTCACGTTTCGCGCAAAGCAGGAGTCCTGGGTTGAGGTAACCGACGCCAAAGGGATTGTGGTGCTACGCCGTACCCTGGGTGCGGGTGAGGTCGCGGGCGCCTCATCCGGCGCATTGCCACTGGCGGCGGTGGTCGGCCGGGCCGATGCAACCCAGGTGGAGGTGCGCGGGCGGGTATTTGACCTGACTTCTGTTGCCCGGGATAACGTGGCCCGGTTTGAGGTGAAATAGTGGAGCCTTGTCTTCCCATCGAGTCGGCCTTCCCGAAAGCACGGCGTTCCACCCAGGCCCTGGTTGCCTGGGGCTCGCGCGTTGTGACTGTGGGCGGCGACGCGCCGGTACGTATCCAGTCCATGACCAACACGGACACTGTGGACGCCATTGGTACCGCGATTCAGGTCAAGGAGCTGGCGCTGGCCGGGTCCGAGATGGTCCGCATCACCGTGAATACGCCTGAGGCTGCGCAGGCCGTGCCTCACGTTCGGGAGCAACTCGATCGCATGGGCATCGATGTGCCGCTGATTGGCGACTTTCATTACAACGGCCACCGCCTGCTGACGGATTACCCGGCCTGTGCCGAGGCCTTGTCCAAGTACCGTATCAACCCGGGCAACGTGGGGAAAGGCGACAAGCGCGACCGGCAGTTCGGCCAGATGATTGAAGTCGCCATGCGCTGGAACAAGCCCGTGCGCATCGGGGTGAACTGGGGCAGCCTTGACCAGGAACTGCTGGCCAGCCTGATGGACGACAACAGTGCGCGCGCCATTCCCTGGGATGCCAGGCAGGTCATGTACGAGGCGCTGATCACCTCGGCCATCGATTCCGCCCGTCGTGCCGAGGAAATGGGCATGCGGCGCAACCAGATCATCCTGTCCTGCAAGGTGAGTGGCGTCCAGGATCTCATTTCCGTATACCGCGAACTGGCCAAACGCAGCGACTACGCCCTTCATCTCGGCCTTACCGAGGCCGGCATGGGCACCAAAGGCACGGTGGCCTCCGCCACCGCGCTGTCGATTTTGCTGCAGGAAGGCATCGGCGACACGATACGCGTCTCCCTCACCCCGCAGCCCGGCGAGTCCCGTACCCAGGAAGTGGTGATTGCGTCGGAGATCATCCAGGCCCTGGGGCTGCGCAGCTTTGTGCCCAGCGTCACCGCCTGTCCCGGCTGCGGACGCACCACCAGCACCACCTTTCAGGAACTGGCCAAGCAGATTGACGACTTCCTTCGGGCCCAGATGCCGGTCTGGCGCGCGCAATACCCCGGTGTTGAGGGGCTCAAGGTCGCCGTCATGGGTTGTATCGTCAATGGCCCCGGTGAAAGCAAGCATGCTGACATCGGCATCAGCCTGCCCGGCTCAGGCGAGGCACCGGCTGCTCCGGTATTTATTGATGGCGAGAAAAAACTGACCCTGCGTGGAGAGAACATTGCGCAGGAGTTCCAGGTCATCGTTGAAAACTACATTGAAAAACGTTTTGGCACGCAGGCCGTCGCCGAAACCGTGTGAACCCCATGTCTGAAAAAATGAATGCCGGCCAGACGGAGAAATCGCCCTTGGTCAAAATTGAAAAACTCACGGCCGTCAAGGGCATGAACGACATCCTGCCGCCGGATTCGGCGCGCTGGGAGTGGCTCGAAGACAAAGTCCGCTCGCTGATGGGGCGCTATGCCTACCGTAATATCCGCACCCCTATTCTTGAGCACACGCAGCTGTTTGTGCGGGGGATTGGCGAAGTCACGGATATCGTCGAAAAGGAAATGTATTCCTTCGAAGACCGCGCGGACAAGCATGGCGACCACGACCATCTGACCATGCGGCCCGAGAATACCGCCAGCGTTGTTCGTGCGGTCACCGAACACAACCTGCTCTATGAGGGTGGCAAGCGCCTCTACTATATGGGCCCGATGTTCCGCCGGGAGCGCCCGCAGCGTGGCCGTTATCGACAGTTTCACCAGATTGGCGCCGAAGCGCTGGGTTTTGCCGGTCCGGAAGTGGATGCCGAGCTGATTTTGCTGGCTGCGGCGCTCTGGAAGGAGCTGGGCCTGAGTGACTGGCGCCTGGAAATCAACAGCCTGGGCCAGCCCGATGAGCGTGCCCAGCACCGTGCCGAACTGATCGCCCACCTGGAGCAGCATGCCGACGTCCTGGACGAGGAAGCACGCCGGCGCCTGCACAGCAATCCGCTGCGCATTCTTGACACCAAGAATCCGGCCATGCAATCAGTGGTAGACAGCGCCCCCCGGCTGATCGACTTTCTGGGGCCCCAGTCGCAGGCGCATTTTGAGGGGCTCAAGGCCATTCTTGATGCCAACGGCATCCCCTGGACCCTGAATCCCCGATTGGTGCGCGGCCTGGATTATTACAACCTCACGGTGTTCGAGTTTGTGACCGACCGGCTGGGTGCCCAAGGCACCATTTGCGCCGGGGGACGCTATGACTACCTGATTGAGCAGATGGGCGGCAAAGCCGCGCCGGCAGTGGGATGGGCCTTGGGCGTGGAGCGTGTGCTGGAGCTCATCAAGGAGCAGGGCGCCGCCGTCACGCTGCCGGTACCCGACGCCTACGCGGTGATTCCCGACGCATCCGCCTTGCCTGTCGTTCTGCAAACCCTGCAGGCTTTGCGCGCGGCGGGGGTGAGTGTGCAGATGCACGCCGCTGCCAGCGCCGACGGCATGGGCAGCATGAAATCCCAGTTCAAGAAGGCCGATGGCAGCGGCGCGCGATTTGCCCTCATTTTCGGCGCGGCCGAGCTGGCGCAGGGTCGGGTTGCCGTCAAACCGCTGCGGGGGGAAAAGGCTGATGCGGCGCAGGTGCAGACCCTGCAGCCACTGGACGACGTGTCCGCCTGGGCTCACGCCTTGTGCGCCTAGCCTTGCATTTCGCCCCCTCTACAATCACCCCACCTCAATTCGCGCCGTTATCGGGCAGAACAAGCAGACTTTTATGGCAAAACACCTCGATTTGGAAGAGCAGGAACAACTTGATGAACTCAAGCATTTCTGGAAGCAGTATGGCGACCTGATCACCTGGGGCCTGATCGTCGTGTTCGGCGTTTTTGCGGCCTGGAACGGTTACCAGTACTGGCAGCGCAGCCAGGCGGCGCAGGCCTCCGTGATGTACGACGAAATCGAGCGCGCTGTCCAGTCGGGCGATCAGGCCAGGATTGACCGCTCGCTGGCGGACATGAAAGACCGTTTTGGCCGCACCACCTATGCCCAGCAAGCCGGGTTGCTTGCGGCCAGGGCCTATTACGACAAGGGAAACCTGGATGCCTCCCGCGCCGCCTTGACCGGGGTGGCCGAGAAAGCCTCCGACGAGGGTTACCAGGCCATTGCCCGGTTGCGACTTGCCGGGCTTTTACTGGAAAAGAAGGCTTATGACGAGGCCCTTCAGCAGCTGTCCGGTTCTTTCCCGAAAGATTTTGCGGCTCTGGCAGCCGACCGCCGTGGCGATATTCTGGCTGCTCAGGGCAAGAAAACCGAAGCCAGGGCGGAATATGAAAAAGCCTACAAAGGGCTCGACGAGCGTGCCGAGTACCGGCGCCTGGTGGAGGTCAAACTCAATGCGCTTGGCGTTGACCCCACCGCAGGTTCCACCAAAACGACAACGACCGCAGCCAATGCCGAGGTAAAGAAATGATGACCCAGTCTTTTAGGCCTCTGGCCCAGGTTTTTCGGCTGCCTCTGGCCATGGGTTTTGCGGCACTGCTGGCCGGCTGTTTTGGCGGTGTCGCCAAGCCCCAACCTGCCGAATTGCAGCCAGTGACGGCACTGGTATCCGCCCGGCAGAGCTGGAACACCCGCATTGGGCAGGTCGATTTCCCTCTGGATGTGGCTGTTTCGGGCAACAGTGTTGCCGTGGCGAGCGGCGATGGTACGGTCGCCCTGGTGGACGCCTCCACCGGCCGCGAGTTCTGGCGTGTGGCTCTCAATACCCCAGTTGCCGCAGGTGTGGGCAGCGACGGAAAGGTGCTGGCGGTCGTCACGAAGGCCAACGAGGTTGTTGCCCTGCAGGACGGCCGGGAAATCTGGCGCCAGAAGCTCAACGCGCAAGCCTTTACCTCGCCCTTTGTGGCAGGCGCGCGGGTGTTCGTCCTGGCGGCGGACCGATCGGTCACTGCCTTCGATGGCCAGACAGGGCGCAAGCTGTGGTCGCAGCAACGGCCCACTGAGCCGCTGGTACTGCGCCAGTCTGGCGTGATGCTGGCCGTTGGCGACATGCTGGTGGTGGGCCTCGCTGGCCGTCTGGTGGGTCTGAGCCCTGCCAACGGCAGTGTTCGATGGGAGGCGCCCATTGCTTCGCCACGCGGTATCAATGATGTCGAGCGCCTGGTTGATCTTGTCGGACGCGTGAGCCGGGACGGCGATAATGTCTGTGCGCGGGCCTTCCAGGCCAGCGTTGGCTGTGTCAGTGCCGCCCGCGGCAGCCTGCTGTGGGCCAAACCGGCCAATGGCATGCAGGGCATTCATGGCGATGACCGCATGCTGTTTGGCACTGAAGCCGACGGTACGGTGATTGCCTGGCGGCGCACAGATGGCGAGCGAAGCTGGACCACAGACCGCCTGCGTTACCGCAGCCTGACGGCACCCCTGGTGGTGGGGCGTTCCGTGGCGATTGGCGACTTCAGCGGCTTTATCCATTTGCTGTCGCGTGAAGACGGCTCCCTGTTGAACCGCTTGCCAACCGACGGCTCGGCCATTGCTGCAGCTCCCGTGCTGGCCGGTAACACGCTGATCGCCGTGACCCATAACGGCGGCATTTATGGCTTCAAGCCTGAGTAACCCAAACGCAACCTTTCCAGAAGCGGATCAATGAAACCTGTCATCGCGTTAGTCGGCCGCCCCAATGTGGGCAAGTCGACGATTTTCAACCGGCTGACCAAGACGCGGGATGCGATCGTGGCCGATTTCGCCGGGCTGACGCGTGACCGTCATTACGGCAACGGCAAGCTGGGCTCCCACGAATACATCGTCATTGACACCGGCGGGTTTGAACCCGACGCCGCGTCCGGCATATACAAGGAAATGGCCAAGCAAACCCGCCAGGCCGTTGCCGAGGCTGATGTGGTGATTTTTGTGGTTGATGCGCGTGCCGGCATCAGTGCGCAAGACCACGATATTGCGAAATTCCTGCGCAAGCTGGGCAAGCCGACGGTGCTCACGGCCAACAAGGCCGAAGGCATGACGGAAGGGGTTCAGTTTTCCGAGTTTTTCGAATTGGGTTTGGGCGAAGTGCTGCCAGTTTCGGCCTCTCATGGCCAGGGCATGCGTTCCCTGGTCGACCTTGCCCTGGCACCGCTTAACCTGGCGGACCCGGATGAGGAGGCCGAGTCGCAAGATCCGTCCGTCATCCGGCTCGCTGTGGCAGGCCGTCCCAATGTAGGCAAATCCACATTGATCAATACCTGGCTGGGGGAAGAGCGTCTGGTGGCCTTTGACCTTCCAGGTACCACGCGGGACGCCATTTCCGTACCATTTGAGCGTGCCGGCCAGAAGTTTGAGCTGATTGACACCGCCGGTTTGCGCCGCAAGGGCAAGGTTTTTGAGGCGATCGAGAAGTTTTCCGTCGTCAAGACGCTTCAGGCGATTGAAAGTGCGAACGTCGTGCTGTTGCTGCTCGACGCCACACAAGGCGTGACCGACCAGGACGCGCATATTGCAGGCTATATCCTTGAAAGCGGCCGTGCGGTGGTGGTGGCCATCAACAAATGGGATGCGGTGGATGCCTACCAGCGGGAGACGCTGGAGCGGTCGATCGAAACTCGCCTAGCTTTCCTGAAATTTGCATCCATCCACAAGATTTCGGCGATCAAGCGTCAGGGATTGGCGCCAGTCTGGAAATCAATTGTGCAGGCCCACGCTTCGGCCAACCGCAAGATGTCCACGCCGGTGCTAACGCGCCTGCTGCTCGAGGCCGTCCAGTTCCAGCAACCGCAGCGTTCCGGCATATTCCGCCCCAAGATGCGCTATGCGCACCAAGGGGGAATGAACCCGCCCATCATCATTATTCATGGCAATTCGCTGGAGCATGTGACCGAGGCCTACAAACGCTACCTGGAAGGGCGGTTTCGCAAGGAGTTCGATCTGGTCGGCACACCGATGCGCATCCAGATGAAAAGCTCGCACAACCCCTTCAAGGACAAGGAATCAGCCTAGGACTACATACCTGGCTGTTGGGCTGTGGTAACGTAAGGTTCTATTAACTTTTGAACACGGAAAATATCGTGAGCAATAACAAAGGTCAGCTGCTGCAGGACCCGTTTCTCAACACCTTGCGTCGAGAGCATGTGCCTGTTTCAATTTATCTCGTCAACGGGATCAAATTGCAGGGCCAGATTGAGTCTTTCGATCAATATGTGGTTCTGCTTCGCAACACTGTGACCCAAATGGTCTACAAACATGCGATCTCCACCATCGTTCCCGGTCGCGCTGTGAATTTTGCGACCGGCGAATCCGAAGAAAGCCCCGCCAGCTGAGTTCCTACGATGCTCCGGTGAAAACACCAACTCTTGCCTTGCTGGTGGGCGTTGATCTGGGCTTGCCGAACTTTGATGCTGATCTGCAGGAGTTGGGTTTGCTCGCGCAAACCGCTGGCCTGCAGCCTGTGGCGCGCGTGACTTGCAGGCGAAAGGCCCCCGACGCGGCCTTGTTCATAGGTACTGGCAAGGCTGACGAAATCAAAATGCTGGCGCTGGATACCGGCGCGACTGAAATTCTGTTCGATCAGTCGCTCAGTCCGGCCCAGCAACGCAACTTGGAACGGCATCTGGAGTTGCCGGTCAACGACCGCACCCTGCTGATCCTGGAGATTTTCGCTCAACGCGCCCGCAGCCACGAGGGCAAGCTTCAGGTCGAACTCGCCAGGCTGCAGTACGTCTCAACGCGCCTCGTGCGCCGCTGGTCCCATCTGGAGCGCCAGACCGGTGGGGCGGGTGTGCGCGGCGGCCCGGGCGAAAAGCAGATCGAACTTGACAAGCGCATGATTGGCGATGCCATCAAACGCACCAAGGAGCGTCTGGGAAAAGTCAAAAAGCAGCGGCAAACGCAGCGAAAGCAGCGGGAGCGGCGCAACTCGTTCACGATTTCGCTGGTTGGGTACACCAACGCCGGAAAATCCACTTTGTTCAATGCGCTGGTCAAGGCGCGTGCTTATGCGGCCGACCAGCTTTTTGCCACTCTGGATACCACAACGAGGCAGCTTTACCTGGGCGATGCCGCACGTTCGGTCTCCCTGTCTGACACGGTAGGTTTCATCCGGGATTTGCCGCACGGGCTGATTGACGCGTTTGCCGCTACGTTGCAGGAAGCTGCAGACGCTGACTTGCTGCTGCATGTGGTGGATGGATCAAATCCCGACTATCTGGAGCAAATTGAGCAGGTGCAGCGGGTATTGGCCGAGATTGGCGCGGCCGATGTGCCGCAAATCCTGGTTTTCAACAAACTGGACGCTGTTGAAAAAGGCAATTCGCCTCTGTCCTTGCGCGACATGTTCGAGCTCAGGGATGCATTTGAAGGGGCGAGCCGAAGCGTGGACCGCGTATTTGTCAGTGCCCTGACGGGTGAAGGCCTGCCTTTGCTGCGGGAGCTTCTGGCCAGTCATGCGGCAAGCGTGGTGAGCGGGGAAATTCTCCAAATGGCCGACGACCTTGCCTGAGCGGGCGGTTTCATTAGGCACAATGTCGGTGTAGTCAAAAAAGAAGTGAGTTTGATCCCATGAACCTGAATCCCGTGCTGCAGACGTTGACGACCTTGCCAGGCAGGTTGAAACAACGCGCCCAAGGCATGTTCAACCTCAACGATCCGCGTTGGGGCCGAGACGATGACAAACCCTCGTCCGATGACGCCAAGCCAGACATGCCTCGTGACGACAAGCAGCCCTCCCGGCCAGTTCGGCCACAAGGCCAAGGGCCCAATCAGGGGCCGCCTGACCTGGACGAACTGTGGCGCGATTTCAATCGCAAGCTCGGCGGACTTTTTGGCGGCCCGAAAACCGGCAGCAAACGGGGTGGTTTTGGTGGCGGCGGTAACGGAGGCAACGGCGGTGAGGGCGGCGGTTTTCAGCCCGACATGAAAAGTGCAGGCATCGGCGCGGGGCTGATCGCCGCAGTGGCTGTGCTGATCTGGCTGGGTACCGGGTTTTTCATTGTGCAGGAGGGCCAGCAGGCCGTCATTACCCAGTTCGGCAAATACCACTCGACCGTGGGGGCCGGTTTCAACTGGCGTCTCCCTTACCCTGTGCAGCGCCATGAAATGGTCGTGGTCACCCAGATCCGGTCGGTGGATGTGGGGCGTGACACCATCATCAAGGCAACAGGCCTTCGCGATTCGGCCATGCTGACTGAGGACGAGAACATTGTCGAAATCAAATTCGCCGTCCAGTACCGCTTGAGTGATGCGCGTGCCTACCTGTTTGAGAGCAAGGACCCCGCCAGCGCCGTGGTGCAGGCCGCAGAAACGGCCGTGCGTGAAGTGGTGGGAAAAATGAAGATGGACTCTGCTCTGGCCGAAGAGCGCGATCAGATCGGCCCCCGCGTGCGGACCCTGATGCAGACCATCCTGGACCGCTACAAGGTGGGGGTGGAAGTCGTCGGTATCAACCTCCAGCAAAGCGGTGTGCGTCCTCCCGAGCAGGTGCAGGCTGCATTTGATGATGTGCTCAGGGCCGGCCAGGAGCGTGAGCGTTCCAAGAACGAAGCGCAGGCCTACGCCAATGATGTGATTCCCCGCGCAGTTGGTTCGGCTTCGCGTCTCAAAGAGGAGTCGGAGGCCTACAAGGCGCGAATTGTGGCGCAGGCCCAGGGTGATGCCCAGCGTTTCCGCTCGGTGCTCACCGAATACCAGAAGGCACCTCAGGTGACCCGTGACCGCATGTACCTGGATGCGATGCAGCAGGTCTACACCAACGTCACCAAAGTGCTGGTGGAGTCTCGTCAGGGCTCCAATCTGCTGTATCTCCCGCTCGACAAAATCATGCAGATGACAGCGCAGGGCGGTGCCGCTGCAGGCGCGGAAATCCCGCTGCTCCCGGGCAGTGTTGCGACACCGCCCGCTGCGGTCCCCTCACCGCCTGGTAGCAACCTGCCCCTGGATGCCCGTTCACGCGATGCTTCCCGCACCCGCGACCGTGAAACACGCTAAGGAAGAAAAACGTGAATAGAGTTGGATTTTTCGTATCTTCATTGCTTGTGGTGCTGGCGCTGCTGAGTTCTACCCTGTTTGTGGTCGACCAGCGGCAATTTGGCGTGGTTTATGCGCTGGGCCAGATCAAGGAGGTCGTTACCGAACCGGGGCTTCACGCCAAGCTGCCGCCGCCATTCCAGAATGTGTCGTATATCGACAAGCGCCTGCTGGTACTCGACAGCGTCGATGCCGAGCCGATGCTGACAGCCGAGAAGCAGCGCGTCGTGATTGACTGGTATGTTCGCTGGCGCATCACGCAGCCTACCGAATACATCCGCAATGTCGGCCTGGATGAAAAAGCCGGTGCCAACCAGCTCAGCCGCGTGGTGCGCAATGCATTTCAGGAAGAAATCAACAAACGCACGGTCAAGGATTTGCTGTCGCTCAAACGCGAGGCCCTGATGGCCGACGTCAAGCGCGAGGTGCTGCAGGTGGTGCAGGGCGCCAAGCCCTGGGGTGTGGACGTGGTCGATGTTCGCATCACCCGCGTGGACTACGTGGAAGCCATCACCGACTCGGTGTACAAGCGCATGGTGGCCGAGCGCCAGCGCGTGGCCAATGAGTTGCGCTCAACCGGTGCGGCCGAGGGTGAAAAGATCCGCGCCGATGCCGACAGGCAGCGTGAAGTTGCGGTTGCCAATGCCTACCGTGACGCGCAGAAGGTCAAAGGCGAGGGCGATGCGGATGCGGCCCGAACTTACGCGGAATCCTTTGGCCGTGATCCGCAGTTTGCCCAGTTTTATCGTAGCCTGGACGCGTACAAGGCGAGCTTCAGCAAGAAAAGCGACGTCATGGTGCTCGACCCTTCCTCCGACTTTTTCAAGGCCATGCGTGGGGCAGGTAGCAGCGCAGCGGCGCCCGCCAAAAAATAAGCCGCCGTGGACGGCGATACCTTCTGGCAGGCACTGGCCCTGATGCTGGTGATTGAAGGGCTATTGCCGCTGATTTCACCGTCTGGCTGGCGCGGCATGTTTGAACAGATACTCCGGCTGGGCAACGGGCAGATCCGTTTTTTCGGGCTTTGCAGTATCGGCGCCGGCTTGATCCTGCTGGCGCTACTGGCCTGACGGCGTTGCCTGCCCATTCGGGCTGAGGCGCTTATTTGCACCCAGCTAGCCCCTCTTGCCGCCCGCAACCCAAAAGCGGCCTCCAAGCCCGGTAAAATCTGGTTTTTAACAGCCCACGAAAATTACAATGTCCGCCTGGTTGTCATCATGGCAATTGCCCGATCAAATTGCCGATGTCCTGCCTTCCGAGGCGCGCCACATCGAAGAGCTGCGTCGCCTGTTTCTCGACACCGCCCGCAGCTATGGCTATGAGTTGGTCATGCCGCCGCTGCTGGAGCATCTTGAGTCGCTGCTCACTGGCACCGGCGAGGCGCTGGATCTGCAGACCTTCAAGCTCGTCGACCAGCTCTCGGGCCGTACACTGGGTTTGCGGGCCGACACCACCCCGCAGGTCGCCCGTATTGATGCGCACCTGCTCAACCGCAGTGGCGTAGCCCGTTTGTGCTATTGCGGTCCCGTGCTGCATACACGGGCCGACCGCCCCCATGCCACCCGGGAGCCTTTGCAGTTCGGAGCTGAAATATACGGCCATGCCGGGCTGGAAGCCGACCTGGAAGCGCAGTTGCTGGTACTGGAGGGCCTCAAGGCGGCGGGCGTGACAGAGTTGAGCGTTGACATGGCTGATGCCCGCATCGTCAACAGCCTGCTGGCCGGCGCCGCCGTGAGTGCCAAAACCCTGGCGCTTATCCATGCCGCGCTCGCAGCCAAGGATGCCAGCGAACTCGATAGCCTGACGGCCAGTTTGAAGGGCAGCCTTTCCGCTGCAGCATGTGACGCTCTGAAAGCGCTGCTGCAGCTTTACGGCGATGAAAAAGTCCTGCTGGAGGCCGGGAAAGTCCTCTCATCCTGGCCCGACGCGCAGAATGCATTGCAAAACTTGAAGTGGCTGGCTGGGCACGTGGGTGATGTCAAGGTCAGCTTTGACCTGGCCGATCTGCGAGGCTATGCCTATTACAGCGGCACACGCTTTGCTGTCTACGGGCAGGGTGCAGAGCTGGCGCGTGGCGGCCGTTATGACGAGGTCGGTGCGGTGTTTGGCCGTAACCGCCCGGCCGTTGGCTTCAGTCTGGATCTCAAGGAACTGGTCAGCGTGCTGCCACCCCGGCCGCTCAAGGCCGCCATTCGCGCGCCATGGGGCGAAGATGCCGGCCTGCGCGCTGCCATCGCCCGCCTGCGGGCCGGCGGTGAAACGGTGGCCTGTGTCCTTCCGGGCCATGAACATGAGGTCAATGAATTTGACTGCGACCGTGAACTGACCCATGCGGCCGGCCAATGGGTGGTCCAACCCCTGAATAAGATGGCCTGAAACCGGGCCTCAGGCCTGCCTTCAACGCTGTTTCCCCCAACGAATCCTTAACGAGAAATGAAGATGACACATAAACCAACCGTAACCACGGGCCGCAATGTCGTGGTCGTTGGCACCCAGTGGGGTGACGAGGGCAAGGGCAAGCTGGTCGACTGGCTCACCGAAATGTCCCAGGGCGTGGTGCGCTTTCAGGGCGGGCACAACGCGGGCCATACGCTGGTCATCAATGGCATCAAGACCGCCTTGCACCTGATTCCCAGCGGCATCATGCGTCCCGGTGTGAAATGCTACATAGGCAACGGCGTGGTGCTGTCGGCGGCCAAGCTGTTTGAAGAAATTGAAGGGCTTGAAAAAGCTGGCGTGGAAGTGCGCTCGCGCCTGCGCATCAGCGAGGCTTGCCCGCTGATCCTGCCTTTTCATGCGGCACTTGACATTGCCCGTGAGGCCTACCGCGAAAAGGGCGGCACTGCCAGGATAGGCACTACCGGCCGCGGAATTGGCCCGGCTTACGAAGACAAAATCGCGCGCCGCGCGCTGCGCGTGCAGGACCTCAAATACCCCGAGCGTTTTGCCGCCAAGCTGCGCGAGTTGCTGGATTTGCACAACTTTGTGCTGACCGGCTATTTGCACGCGCCGGCCATTGATTTCGATACCGTGTATGCCGAAGCCATGCGGCACGCCGAACTCCTCAAGCCAATGATGGCCGATGTCTCGCGCGAACTCAACGATGCGCACCGCGAAGGCGCCAACCTGCTATTTGAGGGCGCGCAGGGCACCCTGCTCGATGTGGACCACGGCACCTATCCCTATGTGACATCCAGCAACTGCGTGGCGGGCAATGCCGCTGCCGGCGCGGGCGTGGGCCCGGGCATGCTGCATTACATCCTGGGCATCACGAAGGCGTATTGCACGCGCGTGGGCGGCGGGCCTTTCCCGACCGAGCTGGATTGGGAAAAGCCGGACACCGTGGGCTACCACCTCAGCACCGTGGGTGCCGAAAGAGGCGTGACCACTGGCCGCAGCCGACGCTGCGGCTGGTTTGACGCGGCGCTGCTCAAACGCTCAGCCCAGGTCAATGGACTGTCGGGCCTGTGCATCACCAAGCTGGACGTGCTCGACGGCATCGCCGAGCTCAAGCTGTGCACCGGCTATGAGCTCGATGGTCACATCACCGACATCCTGCCCATGGGCGCGGAAGAGATTGCCCGCTGCAAGCCGATTTATGAAACCCTGCCGGGCTGGAGCCAGAGCACGGTGGGCGTCACGCAATACGACCAGTTGCCGGCCGCCGCACAGAAATACCTCCACCGGATCGAAAAGGTAACCGGTGTGCCGATTCACATGATTTCCACCAGCCCGGACCGTGACCACACCATCCTGCTGCGCAACCCCTACGCCGCCTGATCCGGCAAGTTTTGCATCAAACAGGTGTCTGGACAATGTATTCCGGACGCCTGTCTATTAAATAAATCAGGAGCTATCCCATGTTGACCGAAGACGGCAAACATCTGTATGTCAGCTATGACGAATACCACAACCTGATTGAAAAACTGGCGATCAAGATTCACCAGTCGGCGTGGCAGTTTGACACCATCCTGTGTCTGGCGCGCGGCGGCATGCGGCCGGGTGACATCCTGTCGCGGATTTTCGACAAGCCATTGGCCATCATGTCTACCAGCTCCTACCGCGCTGACGCCGGCACCGTGCAGGGCAAGCTCGATATCGCGCGGTACATCACCACGCCAAAGGGTGAAATTGCCGGCAAGGTATTGCTGGTGGATGATCTGGCCGACTCGGGGCATACCCTGAATGCGGTGATCCAGCAATTGCGCACCAATTACAAACCGATCACCGAACTGCGCAGCGCGGTGATCTGGACCAAGGGCGTTTCCACCTTCCAGCCCGACTATTCGGTCGAGTTGCTGCCGACCAATCCCTGGATTCACCAGCCCTTTGAAGGCTACGACTCGCTCACGCCAGCCCAACTGATGGCCAAGTGGAAAATCTGATGGGCTCTCCCAGCGCGTTTCACGTCGTGTAAAACGCTGACCCCGAGAGGGCTGGTTTCCTTGGGGTGGCCCGGCGGAAAATTGTGGCCATTGGTCGATGCGCAGGCTGCGCTGATCCTCAAGCTCACGGCCCGGGTATGACCGCCGCCTGTCGGGACATGCCGTTAACATCGGCGCATGAGCGATCCATCTACCCAATTGATTCATCACCCCTACAGCCCGCCGGCGGGCTTTGAGGCCGTTGCGCCCGGGGTGCACAAAGCCTCCACGGTGATCTTTCCCAGCGTCGCGGCGCTGCGCAGCCGCGACTGGAAGCACAAGACGGGCTATACCTATGGCCTGCACGGTACTCCCACCACCTTCACGCTGGAGGAGCGTATTGCCACCCTGGAGGGAGGCAAGTTCTGCACTCTGGTGCCCAGCGGCCTGGCCGCCGTGGTGCTGGTGGACATGGCCCTGCTGAAGTCCGGTGACGAAGTCCTGATTCCCGACAATGCCTACGGCCCCAACAAGGCATTTGCGCAAGCCGAACTTGCGGCCTGGGGCATCGGATTCCAGTTTTATGACGCCATGAACCCGGCCGATCTGGCCGCCAAATTGAGCCGCAAAACGCGGCTGGTCTGGCTGGAAGCGCCGGGCTCCATCACGCTGGAGTTCCCCGACCTTCCGGCGCTGGCGGCCGTCGTCAAGGCGCACAGCCAGTCTGGCAACAGTGCCCATCCGTTGGGCACCGTTACCGCGCTGGACAACACCTGGGGCGCAGGCCTGGCGTTCAACGCTTTCAGCCTCGGTGCGGACATCTCCGTGCAGGCCCTCACCAAATATCCCAGTGGTGGCGCGGACGTGCTGATGGGCTCAGTGGTGACCAACGATGAAGCCTTGCACCATCTGGTTCGTTTCTGCCACATGCGTGTCGGCTTTGGTGTGAGTGGCAACGATGCCGAACTGGTGTTGCGCGGCCTGAGCACCATGGCCTTGCGCTATGCGGCACAAGATGCCGCCACACGGCAACTGGCGGTCTGGCTGCAGGCCCAGCCGCAAATCGCCGCTGTACTGCATCCTGCGTTGCCGGGATCGCCCGGACATGACACATGGAAACGCGATTGCACCGGCGCGGCCTGCCTGCTCAGCGCCGTGTTCAAGCCCGAGTTCACGCAGGAGCGAATTGACCGTTTTTGCGACAGCCTCCAGCTGTTCAGGCTGGGCTACAGCTGGGCCGGGCCCATGAGCCTGTGCGTGCCGTATGACGTGCCAGCCATGCGCCGCACGCCCTGGTCGCATCGGGGTGGTTTGGTACGTTTTTCGATCGGCCTGGAGTCTGTGGCGGACCTGCGGGAAGACCTGGCCCGGGCCCTGCTGATCGCCTGATTCTGGCCTGCTGGGAACTTGATGAAGCCCTGACGGCGATGCAGTACAGTAAGGGTTAATCATTCATGAAAGCACGCTGTGGCAACTCCCAATTATTCCTACGAAAAACGCCAGAAAGAGCTTGCGAAAAAACGTAAAAAAGAAGAAAAACTCAAACGCAAGGCTGAAGGCAAGCCTGATGATGCGGCAGATGAGGGTGAGCAAACCCCAGACACGCAGGCCGACGGCCAACCCGGTTTGCCACCGACCGAGTCATCGACCTGATTCTGAAGTACCGGTCGCTCCGGACATGAGCATAGAAGCACCGATCTTTTCCAGTCGCATCCATTCGTCCCCGGGTTGACCCCAGCGCATCAACGGGTCCGTTGCCGACATGGCCCGTCATCCATCCACCCGGCAATGACCCGCTATCACGCGATGACACCTGCAGCCGGAACATTCGCAAGTCAGTGCATAACGCCGCCATGCCGCATCGCGACATGGGGCTGGAAACGCCAGGTGCATCTTTCTAACCATTGTTGAAGGCGCTGAAAACAGGCCCAATTGTTCGATTAGTATGGTTTGCCGAGTCAAAAATAATAGCGGCATATGACGTCTTGACGCGGGCCAAGGCCAATTTGATGTTTCACTGTCGAAGTCAGGACGTCTTCCGTGGGGCCGCCATGGTCCGTGCCTCCTTTCCGTCTGCGGGCCCCTGGACCCAAAATGTTTCACCCGCCGCAGGTTTTCGGCCTTTTCTCCTGCAAAAAAGCATCCCGTGCTCGGGTAACATTGCAGGCCGTGCACTGCGCGCCAGGCAGTGTGAGCGCCCCGTCAAGCGCTATAAGAATCAACGACTTAGCTAAACGCTCAAGAAAACAGGGACTGCCGTGCGTCTCAATTCGATCAAGTTATCAGGGTTTAAATCGTTCGCGGAACCCACCAATTTCGTGTTGCCGGGGCAGCTGGTCGGTGTGGTGGGGCCCAATGGCTGCGGTAAATCCAACATCATGGACGCGGTGCGCTGGGTTTTGGGGGAAAGCAAGGCCTCCGAGCTGCGCGGCGAGTCGATGCAGGACGTCATTTTCAATGGCACCAACACACGCAAGCCAGCCAGCCGCTCCAGTGTGGAGCTGGTGTTTGACAATGCCGATCATCGGGCCGGTGGCCAGTGGGGTCAGTTTGCCGAGATCGCCGTCAAGCGTGTCCTGACGCGCGACGGTACCTCCAGCTATTACATCAACAACCAGCCGGTGCGCCGCCGTGATGTGCAGGACGTGTTCCTGGGGACCGGCCTCGGCCCGCGGGCTTACGCCATCATCGGCCAGGGCACGATCAGCCGCATCATCGAGTCCAAGCCGGAAGAGTTGCGCCTCTTTCTGGAGGAAGCCGCCGGCGTATCGAAATACAAGGAGCGCCGCCGGGAGACCGCCAACCGGCTGTCGGATACGCGGGAAAACCTGACGCGGGTGGAAGACATCCTGCGCGAGCTCAATGCCAACCTGGACCGGCTGGAAAAGCAGGCCGAAGTGGCCATGCGCTACAACACCCTGCAGGCTGACAGCACCCTCAAGCAGCATCAGCTGTGGTTTTTGAAGCGTACTGAGAGCCAGGCTGATCAGGCCCGGGTCAAGGTGGATGCCGAGAAGGCGGTGAACGATCTCGAAAGTCGCGTTGCCGACCTGCGCCATATCGAAGCCGACCTCGAAACCATTCGCCAGGCGCACTATGCCGCGGGCGACCAGGTCAATCAGGCGCAGGGCAAACTCTATGAAGCCAGCGCGGAAGTTGGGCGGCTGGAAGCTGAAATCCGCTTTGTGGTCGATGGCCGGCTGCGCGTCGAGCAGCGTCTGGCCCAGCTCAAGGAGCAGACCGCCCAATGGGCGACGCGCCAGGAAGACGCCGCAGCCGAGACGGAGAACCTCGCAGCCCAGGCCATCGAAGCCGAAGAAAAGGCAGAGCTGCTGGTGGCGCAAACCGAAGAGCACCAAACCCAACTGCCGGCACTTGAAGAAGCGCTGCGCCAGGCCCAGGCCAAATCCAACGAGCAGCGCACCGGGGTGGCCCAGGTCCAGCAGCAGATTCAGGTGCTGGCCGCCGACCAGCGCAACATTGAAGAGCAGTCGCGCACGCTGGCCTTGCGCCATGAGCGCCTGACGGCCGACCGCAAGGCGCTCAATGCTCCCGATGAAGCGCGCCTGGCGAACCTCACTGCGCAATTCAGTGGCGCACAAGAGGCACAGGCTGAATCGGAGGCACGTCTGCATGAGCTGACCGAAACCGTGCCGCAGCTTGACGAGGAACGGCGCACCCTGCAGCAGACTGTTAACACCGAGTCGGCCAAACGCGCCGACCTGTCTGCCCGCATGGAGGCTCTCAAAGCCTTGCAGGAAAAAGTCAAAACCGACGGCAAGCTCAAGCCATGGCTGGAGAAACACGGTTTGGGCAGTCTGCAAGGCCTGTGGAGCCGTATTCATATTGAGCAGGGCTGGGAGAACGCCCTGGAAGCCGCGTTGCGCGAGCGCCTGGGTGCGCTCGAAGTCAGCCGCCTGGACATGGTGCGCGGCTTTGCTGGCACCGATGGTCGCGGCGACGGTGAAGGGCCGCCGGCCAAGCTCTCGTTTTATACGGCACCCCATGCCGCCGTGCCCGCCCGCTCCAATCCATCCATCAGCCTCAAGCCCCTGGCCGATCTGCTTCGCCTGAACGATGCCGGCCAGTCGGCGCTGCTGGGTGACTGGCTGCACGGCTGCTACACCACGCAAAACCTGGACGAGGCCCTGGCGGCTCGCGACAAGCTCGATGCTGGTGAAGTGATTTACGTCAGGAGCGGCCACGCCGTCACGCAGCACAGCGTCAGTTTTTATGCGCAGGATTCCGAGCAGGCCGGTTTGCTGGCCCGTGCGCAGGAAATCGAAAACCTGGACAAGCAGCTCAAGGCCCAGGCACTGATCAGTGATGAAGCCAGAAGCGCGCTGGTGCGCGCCGAAGCCACGTATGCGGACGCCGCCCAGCGCCTGGTCACGGCGCGCCGTGAAGCGGCTGAAGGCCAGAGCCGTGCCCACGAACTGCAGGTGGAAGTGTTGCGCCTCACGCAACTGGCCGAGCAAACCCGTGCCCGCAGCGAGCAGATCCAGGCCGACATGACGGAAATTGAGGCCCAGCTCGATGAGCTGGAGGAGCGCAAGGTCACGGCCGAGGCCCGCTTTGAGGAGCTCGACATGCAGCTGGCCGACAGCCAGGAACGCCATGCCCAGTTCGATGACCGGGTGATCGACACCGAGCGCAAGCTGGGTGAGTCGCGCGAGCAGCAACGCACGCTGGAGCGTCAGGCGCAGGAAGCGCAGTTTGCCCTGCGCAGCCTGGCTTCGCGGCGCGAAGAGCTGGCCCGCTCCATTGCCATTGCGACCCAGCAGGCCGCGTCGATTGCCACCGAAGAAGAGCGTGCGAAAGAAGAGTTATCGCGCCTGACCGATGCCGCGGCGCAGGCCGGCCTTCAGAGCGCATTGAGCGTCAAGCTGGAACGCGAGGCCGACCTCGGTGCCAAACGCAGCCAGTACGATGACCTGACGAACAAGCTGCGCGCCAGCGACGAGCGCCGCTTGCAGCTTGAGCGGGAGCTCGATCCCTTGCGCCAGCGCATCACGGAGTTCCAGCTCAAGGAGCAGGCCGCTCGCCTGGGTCTGGAGCAATACGAACAACTGCTGAATGATGCACAGGCTGACCTGACGGCCGTGGAGCAGTCCATCCAGGCTGGCAATGTGCGCCTGACCGGCCTGCAGGGCGAGATTGACCGCCTTCACCGCGAAATTCAGTCCCTGGGTGCCGTCAACCTTGCTGCGCTGGACGAATTGAGCGCGGCCCGAGAGCGCAAGCAGTTCCTGGATGCGCAGTCCGCCGACCTCAACGAGGCCATGGGCACGCTGGAAGATGCGATCAAAAAAATCGACATGGAAACGCGCGACCTGCTGGCCAGCACGTTCGAAACCGTCAACACCCATTTCGGCAAGATGTTCCCCGAACTGTTTGGCGGCGGCAACGCCCGTCTGGTCATGACTGGCGAAGAGATTCTCGACGCCGGTGTACAGGTGTTGGCCCAGCCGCCCGGCAAGAAAAACCAGACGATCCACCTGCTCTCGGGCGGTGAAAAAGCACTGACAGCCATCGCCCTGGTGTTTGCGATCTTTCAGCTCAATCCCGCGCCGTTCTGCCTGCTGGACGAGGTGGATGCGCCGCTGGACGACGCCAACACCGAGCGCTACGCCAGGCTGGTGAGCTCCATGAGCAAGGAAACGCAGTTCCTTTTTATCAGCCACAACAAGATTGCCATGGAAATGGCCGAGCAGCTGATCGGCGTCACCATGCAGGAGCAGGGCGTATCGCGCATCGTGGCGGTGGACATGGAAGCGGCACTCGGATTCTCCGAGATCGCAGCATGAGCACCACCAGTTTGCGCCCGCGGAAATCAGCCCTTGCCAGCGGGAAGCGCGCCGCCCCCGTCCCTCCTGGGCGGGATGGAGTGGGTGACAGGCGGTATGAGTGGGATAAGCGGGATAAATGCGCCGAGGCTGGCGCGGGGGCGCGTTTCGCATGAGCACACTCCAGGTCAGTTTGGCGGTGGTTGGTGGCCTGGTGCTGGCGGGTGTGGTGGCCCACAGCGCCTGGTCGTCGCGCAGAAACCTGCCCAAACGGGCGACACCGTCCGCTCCTTCCGCGCAGGATCCCGGGCAGCAGCCGGCACCTATGCAGGCATCCGCTACAGTGCCTGACGCGCTGGCCGAGCGGCAGGAACCCAGCTTTGATGCGGATGCGGATGTGGATGGCGATGGCGACTCTGGTCTGCCTTCCCTGGTGAGCCTCACCACGCCCGACAGAAAGCCCGGGCTGGACGTACTGATTGACGCCGTGGCGCCGGTGGCGGTTGAGTCGGTGGTGTCGGGTGACGCTGCGTTGGCCGCCATGCCCAGTACCCGCCGGGTCGGCAGCAAACCCTTCGGAGTGGAGGGCCTCAGTGTGACCACTGGCGATTGGGAATTCCCGACCGCCGGTCATCGCTACAGCGCCTTTCAGTGCGGCGTGCAGCTGGCCAACCGAACCGGTGCACTCAACCAGATCGAGTACTCCGAGTTTGTCATGAAGGCGCAGGCCTTTGCCGACGCCATTGGAGGCGAGCCTGAATTTCCGGAAATGCTCGATGAGGTCGCGCGCGCCAGGGAGCTGGACCAGTTTGCCAGCGGGCACGATGCCCAGCTGAGCTTCACCCTGCGCGCCATTCACACGGCCTGGAGCCCCGGCTATGTGCAGCAAAGCGCGGCCAGGATCGGTTTTGTCGCAGGCTCCATCCCGGGCCGCATGGTGCTGCCAGCCAGCCAGCCGGGCCATGCGCCGATTCTGGGCCTGGCCTTTGATACGCAGGCTGCCATGGCCGACGACCCCGAGCAGACGGCGCTGCGCGAGCTCACGCTGTCCCTGGATGTACCCCAGGTGCTGCGCTCGGAACAGCCATTTGCGCGCATGTGCGAGGCCGCCATGGCCCTGGCCGCCAGCATGGACGGCGTGATCATCGACGACAACGGCAACCTCATCCGGCCAGAAGCCATGGATGTGATCAATGCCGACCTGGAGCAGCTCTATGACACGCTGGACGGCCGCGAGCTTTCGGCCGGCTCCGTCCTGGGTCGGCGAGTGTTTTCCTGACCCGTTCGGGTTCGCCGCTCACTTTTGATTTTTTCCATGGCCACCAATGACCTGTTTGCGCAGCCGGAGCCTTCGCGGCAGCCGGCATCCCCTGCCGAGCGCGTGGCCGCCTTGCGCGCCGAACTTCACGCCCATGCGCACCGCTATTACGTGCTGGATGAACCCACCATTCCCGACAGCGAGTACGACAGGCTGTTCAGGGAGTTGCAGGATCTGGAAGCGGCCTACCCGGAACTGCAGACACCGGACTCCCCGACGCAGCGTGTGGGTGGCAAGCCGCTGGACCAGTTTGCCAGCGTGCGCCACAAAGTGCCCATGCTCAGCATTCGCACCGAAACAGACACGGAAGCCACCGGCGCGCAGAATTTCGACACCCGTGTGCGCAAGGAACTGGGACTGACGGAGACAGAGCCGCCGGTCGAGTATGTGGCCGAACTGAAGTTTGACGGATTGGCCATGAGCCTGCGTTATGAGCACGGCGTGCTGGTGCAGGCGGCCACCCGCGGCGACGGCGAGGTCGGGGAAGAAGTGACGCAGAACATCCGCACCATCAGGCAGATTCCTCTCAAACTACCGGCAGATGCGCCTCCTGTGCTGGAAGTCCGGGGGGAGGTCTATATGCGCCGCCCCGATTTCGAGGCCCTGAACGATAAACAGCGCGAAAAAATCGCGGCAGGTGCCAAAGGTGAAAAAACCTTTGTGAATCCCCGCAACGCTGCTGCTGGTGCGGTGCGCCAGCTCGACCCTGCGATCGCCGCGCAGCGCCCGTTGAGTTTTTTTGCCTATGGCGTGGGCGAGGTGGTGCTGGAGGCTGAAAAAGCCAACCAGAAGAACCCTTGGATTGCGACCCATATGGAGCTTTTGCAGGCACTGAAGTCATGGGGTTTTCCGGTCGCAGCCCAGACAAGGATTGCGCATGGCGCTTCCGAGTTGATCGCGTTTCACCAGGCCATAGGCAGGCAGCGCGACAGCCTGCCTTACGACATTGATGGGGTGGTGTACAAGGTCAACAGTCTGGCGTTGCAAAAGCAGATGGGATTTGTCAGCCGGGAACCGCGCTGGGCCGTGGCCCACAAATACCCGGCGCAGGAACAGCTCACCACTGTGCTGGGCATTGAGGTGCAGGTCGGGCGCACCGGCAAGTTGACGCCGGTGGCCAAGCTGGCACCGGTCTTTGTCGGCGGCGTTACCGTGACCAATGCCACGCTGCACAACGAGGACGAAGCGCGCCGCAAGGATGTGCGGGTGGGCGACACCGTGATTGTCCGCCGTGCCGGCGACGTGATTCCCGAGGTTGTCAGCGTGTTGCCCGACAAGCGATTGCCGGGCGCGCCGATGTTCACGATGCCACGCCACTGTCCGGTCTGCGGCTCCGATGCGGTGCGTGAAGAGGGCGAAGCCGATTACCGGTGTACCGGCGGGCTTTTTTGCGGCGCCCAGCGCAAGGAAGCCATCCTGCACTATGCGCACCGACGCGCCGTTGAGATTGAGGGCCTGGGTGACAAGCTGGTTGAGCAATTGGTGGACGCCAATGTGATTCGTACATTGCCCGACCTTTACAAGCTGGGCCTGATGGCCTTGGCCAGCCTGGACCGCATGGCCGAAAAATCGGCCAGCAACCTGCTCAAGGCGCTGGAAAAATCCAAGCAGACCACCTTGCCCCGCTTCCTGTTCGGCCTGGGTATCCGCCACGTGGGTGAGGCCACCGCCAAGGAACTGGCGCGCCACTTCGGCAAGCTGGACGCCATCATGGATGCCACACAAGAGCAGTTGCTGGCCGTCAGCGACGTCGGCGCCATCGTTGCCCAGAGCATACGTACCTTTTTTGACCAGCCGCACAACCGTGAGGTGGTCGAGCAGTTGCGCGCCTGCGGCGTTCACTGGGAGGAGGGTGAACCTGCTGCAGTCACCCCTAAACCGCTGTCGGGGAAGACCTTTGTGATTACCGGTACCTTGCCCACCCTTAGCCGGGATGAAGCCAAGGACAAGGTGGAGGCCGCCGGTGGCAAGGTAGCTGGCTCGGTCAGCAAAAAGACGGACTATGTCGTCGCCGGTACCGAGGCTGGCAGCAAACTGCTCAAGGCGCAGGAGCTTGGTATTGCCGTGATCGATGAAACCGCGTTGATGCACTTGCTGGCTTCCGTTGAAGCCGGGTGATGCTGGCGAAAGCCTGGTGAAGCCGGTTAAAGCGAAATTTAATTCGGCGTTATCTCTGCGGCCATTGCCGTCAGTGGCTCCTACCGCTTACAGATCATTACAGGGCTTTGCAAACCCGACGTCACGCCGCGTCGGGCGCTGATACGTTAAAGGCTCAGAACAGGAGCTTTTCATGAACTACATCCGTTTATCCGGTTTGCTGGCAACCGTCGGCGTGGCCGCCTTGTTATCCGGTTGCGTGGTCGCCCCGGTTGGCTACCGCCCCTATGCCGCCTACCCCGATGCGTCTGTGTATGTTGAGACCGCGCCGGTTGTCGTGGTGCCTGCGCCCTACTATGGTTACCGCGGCTACCGGGGTTATCGGCACTGGCGTTGAACAGGTTGCCGCGCGGTCACACCTGCGGCGCCAGGATTCAATTGGCGTTTGGCCATGCGCCAACTCATCAAGGGCGCGTTAGTCCGCCGGCCCGCGATAATGGGCCATGACCATTCGCGAAATTCTCAAAATGGGCGACGCGCGTTTATTGCGGGTTGCCCAGCCTGTCGCGGCATTTGACACGGACGCGTTGCATCTGCTGGTGTCCGACATGTTTGACACCATGCAGGCTGCGGAAGGCGCCGGTCTGGCCGCACCGCAGATTGGGGTCGATTTGCAACTGGTGATTTTTGGCACCAGCCAGGTCAATCCACGCTATCCCGACGCGCCGCTGGTCCCTCGCACCGTACTGCTCAACCCCATCGTCACGCCCTTGAGCACCGATGAGGAGGAGGGGTGGGAGGGTTGTCTGTCCGTGCCGGGCCTGCGCGGTCTGGTCCCGCGTTTTTCACATATTCGATATACCGGCTTTGACCAGTATGGCGACCCCATTGACCGAACCGTGAACGGCTTTCATGCCCGTGTTGTGCAGCACGAATGCGATCACCTGATGGGCAAGCTCTATCCCATGCGCATCCGGGACTTCACGCAGTTTGGTTACACCGACGTCCTGTTTCCAGGGCTCGATGCATCGGCTGATGATTGAGCCGAAGGATTGAGGCTCAAAGGCGTACACTGAACCGGTCGGATTCCACAGTTTTGGCAGTTTTTGCCCGTTTGTGCGTGTTGTACGCCAGGAAGAGTTTTCGGTATGACCTCTGCTTCCGGCCGGCCCTCCTTGGGGTCTGTAATATCGCCAACACCTCCGCCCTATCAATTCAAGTTTGAAACAGTCAGCGGAAGCGGCGACGATCTTCAGGTGCGTTCCCTGCTGGACCGGCAACAATTTCATGATCCCCTGGGTGAGGCTGAGGCAGAAGGCATTTCATCATCAGCGTGGCCGCTTTTTGGCCAGCTATGGCCGTCCGGCCGGGTACTTGCCCATGTGATGCAGACCTTTGAACTGGAGGGCAAACGCATTCTGGAGTTGGGGTGCGGGCTGGGCCTGGCCAGCCTGATCGTGCATCGGCGCGGCGGGGATATCACGGCGAGCGATTGCCATCCGCTGGCAGCGGCATTTTTGCTGGAAAATCTCAAACTCAATCGGCTCCCGGCTATGAAATACCAGATGGGCAACTGGTCACGGGCTAACCCGCTTCTGGAACGCTTTGACCTGATCATTGGCAGCGATGTTCTGTATGACCGGGGGCAGCCCCTGGCCCTGTCGCAATTCATTGATCTGCATGCGCAGCCAGACGTGGAGGTATTGATCGTCGACCCCGATCGGGGCAATCGGATTGCATTCAACCGGAACATGGATTCCCTGGGCTACTCCCATACGCAGACACGTATTTCCCAATTGCCGGGCTCCGGCGGTAAATACAAGGGGCGATTGTTGCGCTACCTGAGGACTTCCACCGCTTTGGCTCTCTGAGGGGCAGGGCGAAGTGCCTGGGGAGCGAAACTCCGGAAACCGCCACGTCAGGTATTGAGCGCTTCCAGCAATTCGGTCTCGATGGCGATTTGTGCCTTGTTCTGCTGCAGTTCGGGGCCATCGATCAGGAACGTGTCTTCCACACGCTCGCCCAGCGTGGTGATCTTGGCGAGCTGCAGGTTGATGCGGTGGCGGGCCAGGACTCGTGCAATCAGGTACAGCAGGCCGGCGCGGTCGCTGGCAGATACGCTGAGCAGCCAGCGTTGGGCTTTTTCGTCAGGCCGCAGGTCCACCCGCGGTGCAATCGGAAAGCTTTTGACGCGGCGTGATACGCGGCCCTTGCTGGGCGGGGGGAGCGGACCCGGCTCTTCAATGGTGCGGTCCAGGTCAGCCTCGACCATGGCCGCGAGTTCGCGGTAGTGGTCGGCCAGCTCAGGGCTGACCACCTGGAAGGTGTCAAGCGCATAACCGTTTTTGGCCGTGTGAATCTTGGCATCCAGAATACTGAAACCCGCCTGGTCAAAGTACCCGCAAATGCGCGCGAACAGGTCTGGTGCGTCGGGCGTGTAGACCAGCACCTGCATGCCTTCGCCAGCCGACGAGCGGCGGGCGCGCACGATGACCTTGGCCTTGCCTACGTAGCGCGACAATTGCCGCGCATGCCAGGCAATGTCAGCCGCCTCATGGCGCATGAAATAACTCACGTCCAGCGTATCCCACAGCGCCTTGTGGGCCTCGAACGGCTCCGCATGCAGCGCCAGCGTGGTCAGGGCCTCGCGCTTGCGAGCCTCCACCTCGGCGTCGGCATCGGGGGCGCGCCCACCCAGCACGCGCAGCGTGTAGCGGTAAAGGTCTTCCAGCAGCTTGCCTTTCCAGGCGTTCCAGACCTTGGGGCTGGTGCCTCGGATATCGGCCACCGTCAGCAGGTAGAGCGCAGTGAGGTAGCGTTCATTGCCCACCCGCCGGGCAAAGGCGGCAATCACGTCGGGGTTGCTGAGGTCTTCCTTTTGGGCGATCCGGCTCATGCTCAGGTGCTCGCCCACCAGAAACTCGATCAGGCGGGCATCGACAGCGGCAATGCCGTGCTGGCGGCAAAAAGCGCGCACGTCCTTGCAGCCCAGTTCCGAATGGTCGCCGCCACGCCCTTTGGCAATGTCATGAAACAGTGCGGCGACGAACAGTATCCAGGGCTTGTCCCAGCCTGCCGCAAGCTGTGAGCACATGGGGTATTCATGCGAGTGCTCGGCCATGAAGAAGCGCCGCACATTGCGCAGCACCATGAGGATGTGCTGGTCCACGGTGTACACATGGAACAGGTCGTGCTGCATCTGCCCGACGATTTTGCGGAATATCCACAAATAACGGCCCAGCACGGAGGTCTGGTTCATCAACCTCATGGCGTGCGTGATGCCTTCGGGCTGCTGCAGGATGCGCCGGAACGTGTCCCGATTGACGGGGTCGCGGCGGAACTTGGCCGTCATCACGCCACGGGCGTTGTACAGCGCCCGCAAGGTGCGCGCCGACAGCCCCTTGATGCCTACGGTCGTCTCGTACAGCAGAAAGGTTTCAAGAATCGCATGCGGCTCGCGTACGTACAGGTCATCGCTGGTCACCTCCAGCATGCCGGCCTTGTCGCAGAACCGCTCATTGATGGGCTGCAGGGGATACGTGTTGGGATTCAGACGCTCTTCAATGTTGAGCAGCAGGATCTGGTTGAGCTGGGTCACAGCCTTGGCGGCCCAGTAGTAGCGGCGCATCAGCGCCTCGCTGGCGCGGCGCGGCAGTTTGCTGCCATCATCGGCGTGGCTTGAGTAGCCGAATGACTCGGCAACGGCCGTTTGCAGATCGAACACCAGACGGTCTTCGCGCCTCCCTGAAATCAGGTGCAGGCGGGCGCGTATCAGGCTCAGCAGCGCCTCATTGGCCTTGATCTGCCGCACCTCAAAGGCGGTGGCCAAGCCGCTGCGGGCCAGGTCATCCCATGATTTTCCGAGACCCGCGGCGCGCGCGACCCACAGCACCACCTGCAGATCCCGCAACCCGCCCGGCGATTCCTTGCAATTGGGCTCCAGGGAGTAGGGCGTGTTTTCAAACTTGTTATGGCGCTGGCGCAATTCCAGCGTTTTGGCTACATAAAAGGCCTTGGGGTCGAGTACCTCGTCAAGCTGCTGTTGCAGCCTCAGAAAGTTCTTTTTGGAGCCGGCGACCCGCCGCGCCTCGAGCAGGGAGGTCTGTACCGTCACATCCTTGGCGGCCTCTTCCACGCAGTCGGCCACGGTGCGCACGCTGGATCCGATTTCCAGTCCACTGTCCCAGCAACTGCTGATGAAACTTTCGACTTTGGCCTTGAGGTCGGCATCTTCCTGCGCATTGGCGTCGTCCGGCAGCAAAAGCAGGACGTCCACATCTGAATAGGGAAACAGCTCGCCCCGGCCAAAACCACCCGCCGCTACCAGGCAGGCCGTGGCCGGAAAATCAGCACGCCGCCAGAGCAGTTGCAAGGTTGCGTCCGTGTGCCTGGCCAGTTTTTGCAGCAGGCTATGAATGCCCCGGGTTGAGGCGCCGCTACCGGCCAGCGAGGCAAGCAGGGCAGTTTTGCCCGCGCGGTATTGCTCCCGCACCTGAACCAGCTCACTCATGGGTGGTGAACGGGGTCATCAAGGTGAACGGGTCAACACTGAAAGGGGCTGGCTCAGGCGCTGACCAGGACTTGCGCCGGATTGTTCTGAGCGACAAAGTCTGCGACAAACCCGGGAATGGCCGGGCTGCCCGCCGAGAGGGTCAGCACCTCGTAACCGGTCTCGGACACCAGGATGGTGTGCTCCCACTGGGCTGACAGTGAATGATCACGCGTCACGATGCTCCAGCCGTCTTTTTCCGGGCCGTCCTTGATATCGCGCTTGCCGGCATTGATCATGGGTTCGATGGTGAACGTCATGCCCGGCTTGAGTTCCTCCAGTGTGCCCGGACGGCCATAGTGCAGGACCTGCGGCTCTTCATGGAATTTCTGGCCGACGCCGTGCCCGCAGAATTCGCGCACGACGGAAAACCCCTGTTTTTCTGCATAGGCTTGGATGGCAAACCCGATGTCCCCGAGGCGCACACCCGGTTTGACGCGCATGATGCCCTGCCACATGGCCTCGTAGGTGACCTTGCACAGCCGCCTGGCCGCGATCGACGCCTCGCCGATCAGGTACATGCGGCTGTTATCCCCGTGCCAGCCGTCCTTGGTGATAACGGTCACATCGATGTTGACGATGTCCCCTTTTTTCAGCGGCTTGTCGTTGGGAATGCCGTGGCACACTTGATGGTTGACGGAGGTGCACAGCGATTTGGGGTAGGGCACGTAGCCGGGGGGGCCATAGCCCAGGGTCGCCGGAATGGTGCCCTGGACCTGGGTCATATAGTCATGGGCCAACCGGTCGATTTCATTGGTCGTGACGCCAGGTTTGACGAAGGGCGCAAGGTAGTCCAGCACCTCGGACGCCAACCTGCCGGCCAAACGCATGCCCTCAATGCCCGCAACATCTTTGTACGTAATACTCATGTTTCTGATTATCCCACTGGTCCGTGCGATGGGTATGTATGGGTATTTTTGGGGAATTGAAGGGAAATGTGAAGAAGCAAAGCGAACAGCCAGAGGATGTGGGCTATTGAGGGTGGCCGTCTGTCTGGCCGCGTCCATTCATGAAAGTAGCCGTTCATTCAGCACCAACCGAGTCGCTGATAAAATTACGGGTTAACGCGTAACCGGCAAACCCCAGCGATTGCAGGCGGTGTTAAACCCCACCAAACAGCCTATGAGCTGCCCACCTCCCACTACAAGGCCACCGCTACCGTGACCCTGCACCTGACGACTTTTGAGGGCGAACCCCACGGGATCAACGCCCTGAGCGACTTCCGCGTCCAGCAACTCCTTCCCCGCCTGCAAGCCGTTCACGACAAGATCGCCGGCATCAGTGCCCAGTTCGTGCACCTGGTAGCCACCGAGGCCCCGCCCTCGGACGCGCTCAGGACCCGGCTGGCGGCCCTGCTGACCTACGGCGAACCCGCAGCTTCAGTCAATGCGGCTGACACGGTGCTGTTCATCGTGTCGCCGCGTTTTGGCACAGTGTCCCCCTGGGCCTCGAAAGCCACGGACATCGCCCATAACTGCGGGCTGGCCATCAAACGCATCGAGCGCCTGACCGAATACCGCCTGCACCTGAAATCCGGCCTCTTCGGCAAGGCCGGCCTCACCGAGGCGCAGCGCGAGCAGGTTGCGGCACTGCTGCACGACCGCATGACCGAAAGCGTGATGTTCGACCGGGCGCAGGCGGCGGGCCTTTTCACGGAACTGCAGGGCGAGGCGCTTCAGACGATTGACGTGCTGCAGGGGGGCAAGGCGGCGCTGGAGCGCGCCAACACGGAATTCGGCCTGGCGCTCGCCGCCGACGAGATCGACTACCTGGTGAATGCCTTTACCCAGCTCAAGCGCAACCCGACCGACGTCGAGCTGATGATGTTTGCGCAGGCCAACAGCGAGCACTGCCGGCATAAGATTTTCAACGCCGATTTCACGATTGACGGCGTGCCGCAGGACAAAAGCCTGTTTGCGATGATCCGCAACACCGAAAAGCTCCACCCCCAGCATACGGTGGTGGCCTATTCGGACAATGCCTCGGTCATGGAAGGGTCCAGGGTCCAGCGGTTTTTCGCAAAATCCGCCTCCAGTCCAGAAAACACGAAGGATGCGGGCTATCAAAGTTATAGCGCCACCGACGATGTGCTGATGCACGTGCTGATGAAGGTCGAGACGCACAACCATCCGACGGCAATCTCGCCGTTCCCCGGCGCCTCGACCGGTGCTGGCGGCGAGATCCGCGACGAAGGCGCCACCGGCCGCGGCTCCAGACCCAAGGCCGGCCTCACGGGTTTCACGGTCTCCCGTCTGTTTGACGGCGATTACGGCAAGCCGGAGCACATCGCCAGCCCGCTGCAGATCATGACCGAAGGCCCGCTGGGCGGCGCGGCCTTCAACAACGAGTTTGGCCGGCCCAACCTGGCTGGCTATTTCCGCGAATACGAGCAGACCCTGGGCGGCCAGCGCTGGGGTTATCACAAACCCATCATGATCGCCGGCGGTGTCGGCACCATCGATGCGGGCCTGACCCAGAAAATACTGTTTCCTGCCGGCACGCTGTTGATCCAGCTGGGCGGCCCCGGCATGCGCATCGGCATGGGCGGCAGTGCGGCCAGCTCGATGGCCTCGGGCGCCAACGCAGCGCAGCTCGATTTCGATTCGGTGCAGCGCGGCAACCCCGAAATCGAACGTCGTGCCCAGGAAGTCATCAACCAGTGCGCCCAGCTTGGCGCGGCCAACCCCATCCTGGCCATTCACGACGTTGGCGCCGGGGGCCTGTCCAATGCGTTCCCCGAACTGGTGAACGATGCCGGCCGGGGTGCCCGTTTTGACCTGCGAGCCGTGCCACTGGAAGAAAGCGGCCTGTCGCCCAAGGAAGTCTGGAGCAACGAAAGCCAGGAACGCTACGTCATGGCGATCGCGCCTGAGTCACTGGCGCAGTTTCAGGCCTTCTGCGAGCGCGAGCGCTGCCCCTTTGCCGTGATCGGCGTGGCCACCGAGGAAAAACAGCTGGTGCTGGCGGACGCGGGGGAGCCCTCACCCCACCCCTCTCCCAGTGGGAGAGGGGGTCAAACTGAAACGGCCGACCCAAGCGCCATGCTCCCTCGCCCCTCCGGGGAGAGGGCTGGGGTGAGGGGCGAAGCGGCAGTCGATATGCCCATGAACGTGCTGCTGGGCAAACCACCCAAAATGCACCGCGACGTGAAAAGCGTGGCGCGCAGCGTCAAGCCGATTGACCTGACCGGTGTGGACCTCCAGCAAAGCGCCATTGCCGTGCTGAGCCACCCCACGGTCGCTTCCAAGCGCTTTTTAATCACGATTGGCGACCGCACCGTGGGCGGCCTGACGCATCGTGACCAGATGGTGGGCCCCTGGCAGGTGCCGGTGGCCGACTGTGCCGTCACACTGGCCGATTACCGGGGTTTTGCCGGCGAGGCCATGAGCATGGGTGAGCGCACCCCGCTGGCCGCCGTCAATGCCGCGGCGTCGGGCCGCATGGCCGTCGCCGAGGCCATCACCAACCTGCTGGCCGCGCCGATCGAGCTGCCGCGCGTCAAGCTCTCTGCCAACTGGATGGCGGCCTGCGGCGAGCCCGGGCAGGATGCGGCGCTGTACGAGACCGTCAAGGCAGTGGGCATGGAACTCTGCCCGGCCCTCGGCGTGTCGATTCCCGTCGGCAAGGATTCGCTGTCCATGCGCACGGTCTGGACCGAAAACCAGCCAGGCGGTGAGAGCAAAAAGGTGACCTCGCCGGTGTCGCTGATCGTCAGCGCGTTCGCAACGCTGGCCGACGTGCGCGGTACGCTCACGCCCGAGTTGAACACGGCAGAGGCAGACACCTCGCTGATTCTTATCGATCTGGGCAAGGGCCAGAACCGCATGGGCGGCTCCATCCTGGCGCAGGCGCTGAATCTTGGGGACGGCGCGGTGCCGGACCTGGACGACCCGAAGGACCTGGTCAACCTCGTCAATGCGATCAACGCGTTGCGCAAACAGGGCCGGATTCTGGCCTACCACGACCGCAGCGACGGCGGCCTGCTGGCCTGCTGCTGCGAAATGGCATTTGCCGGCCACGTGGGCGTGTCGCTGAACGTAGACATGCTGCTGGTCGAGGGTGACGGCATTTCCGACAGCCGCATGGACATGGGCGACAGCAAGAACTGGGCAAGCCAGGTTGGCGTGCGCCGTGAAGAGCTCACGCTCAAGGCCCTGTTCAGCGAAGAGCTGGGTGTGGTGATCCAGGTGCCCACCGACGTCCGCAACGAAGTGATGCAGACCCTGCGCGAGCATGGCCTTTCCAGGTTCAGCCATTTCATCGGCAAGACCCGACCGCAACATGCCTCGCTCGAAGTGGGCAAGGGCGAAGTGCAGGTCTGGCGCGACACCAAGGTGGTGTTTGGCGCCAAACTGCAAGACCTGCAGCAGGTCTGGGACAGCACGAGCTGGAAGATTTGCCAGCAACGTGACAACCCCGCCTGTGCCGATGCCGAACACTCCGCAGTCGGCGACCCTGCCGATCCGGGCCTGCATGTGCAGCTGACGTTTTCTCCGGAGCCCCGCGCGCCTGGGCTGATGCTCTCTCGCCCGCGCGTCGCCGTGCTGCGCGAGCAGGGCGTCAATTCTCACGTGGAAATGGCCTACGCCTTCACCGAAGCGGGCTTCGAGGCGTTTGACGTGCACATGACGGACCTGCAAAGCGGCCGCGCCCGGCTGGCCGATTTCACGGGCGTGGTTGCCTGCGGCGGTTTCAGCTACGGCGACACCCTGGGTGCCGGCATAGGCTGGGCCCGGTCGATTACCTTCAACCCCGTGCTGGCCGAGCAGTTCAAGGGATTTTTTGCACGGCCCGACACCTTTGGCCTGGGCGTGTGCAATGGCTGTCAGATGTTTGCCGAACTGGCCGACATCATTCCCGGCGCCGAGGCCTGGCCCCGTTTCACCACCAACCAGAGCGAACGATTTGAAGCACGCCTGTCGATGGTGGAAGTGCTGGACTCGCCAAGCCTGTTCTTCAAGGGCATGGCCGGCAGCCGCCTGCCGATTGCCGTTGCGCACGGTGAAGGCTATGCCAACTTCGCGCACCGCGGTGATGCCGGCAAAGCGATTGCGGCCATGCGCTTCACGGACAACCACGGCAGGGCGACGGAGGCCTATCCGGCGAACCCCAACGGCAGCGCCGGCGGTCTGACCGCCGTGACGACAGCCGACGGGCGCTTCACGGCCATGATGCCGCACCCCGAGCGGGTCTTTCGCAATGTCCAGATGAGCTGGACCACGGGCGACAAGGGCGAGTTCAGCCCCTGGATGCAGCTGTGGCATAACGCGCGCCGCTGGGTCGGGTAAAGCACTGCCTTCGCGCAATTCTGGCCCCCTGACCGCCCGGACTCGGGGTTAGGGGCCGGGGTACCGTCCCAGGCGATTGAGTCGAGACACCCGCGCAACTCGGGCGACTGATTTCGCGCGAAGCATGTTTCATGCGTTAGCATGCTACCTTCGGCCGATTTGCCGATGGAGGTATTAGGCTAAATGAGCCCATCCCCTCGAAAAGGTAAAACGAGCGGTTTTTCCCTCTGAAAAAAGATTAGCGTTCAGTCAAAAAGATCCCCTTGCCCCGGCTGCGTGGCGTTGCTCCAAAACACCGAGTCGGCATATCGGGCAGCCAAGGCCTCCAGGTCAATGTCCTGCTCATCGTCACTGAACTCGAACGACCCGAACATGTTCACGTGCTGCCACGCCACTGGCGACATGCCCTGGATGAACGCGATGGCGTCCAGATCGCCGGCCGTCACCTTCTGTTCGTACACCTTGGACAGCAAGGCCGTGTTGTAGTAAATGACCGCGTTGGCAATCAGCCGCGCGCAATCGTTCCAGACCTGCTGCTCGGTTTCAGTCTGTACCTTGAACTTCCCGCCATTGATGAAGGACACCGCCCGGCGGAACCGGTGATAGGCCTCGCCCCGATTGAGAGCCTTTTGCACGCTCTGGCGCAGTTCGACATCGTCAATGAAGTCCAGAATATAGATGGTGCGAAGGATGTTGTCCAACTCCCACAGGGCCTTTTTGGTGTTGTTTTGCCGGGCGTAGCTGCTGAGTTTGCGTACCACGGTGGCCTGGGTCGTGTCTTTTTGCGCAAGGGATGCCAAGATACGCTGGACATTGGGCCACTCGCTGATGATCAACTCTTCGTTGGCCCTATTGGTTGGCCGGATCAGCATGTCGGCCGGATACTGACTTGGCAGCTCGAACCCGACCAGGGACGCGGTTTTCTTTTGCACGGTCTTATAGCGCGGGGCAAAGCTGTAGCCGCTGGCATATAGGCACAAAAAATTGACGTGGTTGGTGCCATGCGTATCGGTCGAGTGGCGCGTTGGCTTGATCTCCGACGTGTTGTTGTAGAGCAGATCGAATACGAAATGGCTCTCATGCTCGTGGGTACCGATGATCTTGGCGTTGATGGGAACGTGGTTGGCAACCACGGTGCAGGCGCTCACCCCCTTGTCCCAGCCGAAATACTTGGGCGAATAGCGGGAGTTGAAAGTGTTGATCTGGGTTTCAAAGCGCTGACCATCGCTGCTGGAATGCAGCTCGTCGCGGATGTTGAAGAGCTTGAAAGCCGACAGCGCGGCCGTGGCATTGCTGATGGCGTCATTGGCCGCGTGTACGGTTTCCGGCCGCAGATAACTTCTGGCGGTGGTGATCAGGGATGCGTGGCTCAAGCCGGAGACCTCGGCCATCTTGCCCAATCCCATGTTGGTGCCGAAGGCCACCACGCAGGCCAGGATTTCGCGAAGATCCGGCGGGTGCTTGACGGCGCGATTCAGAACATGCTCGAAGGCCTCCAGAAATTTTGTGTTTCCGTTCACAAACCGCAGGAGTTGGGCAACGGAAATTCCTGGCAATTGGTTATAGAACGGTGCGTTGCCGGTCTCCGGGATTGTTGGGTAGATCAGGGACCAGCGCTTTTTCTCCCCTTGGCCGACAACCTTGATATGCGCATTGACGCAGGTGGCCACGCGTTGATTCACCGTCACCAGGCGGTCTTCAAGCTTCGTGCGCAATGTGGCCAGGGTCTCTTCGATAGGCGTGGTCAAGACTGGCTGTCCGATTTCAGCGAGCACAGCGTCCTTTTGCGCCCAGCGCGCGTCACTGATCAGGTCATCTTCAAACTGGCGAAATTCGTTGCTGTGATGGACATACAAGTCCCCGGATTCCAGTGCATTGCGCAACAGCCGGTAGACCAGAAACTCGTATCGATCGACATTCAGGGTTTTGCGTTTCTCCCCGTCCTCGATAGACTCGACATACAGGTGCTTTTTGAGAGCCGGTGGGATCACGGTCTCAGGAAACTTTGAGGAGTCCGTCTGGCGCAGTGACTTGCTCCGGCGCAACAGGTCTTGCATCATGGAGATAGCGGTGACCAAAGGGGCGTTCTCCAAGCGACCGGCAAAATCGATATCGCAAAAGAGGTGTCGCAAGTTGCGCTTGATGGTTGGCGACAGCATGGTGAAGTAAGTCCACTCGTAGTCCAGCTTGTCAAAGACCACATTGCGCAGGAAGTTGGACACCGAGGGAAAGGCCGCCGGCTCCAGCAAACCGAACGCGCGCTCTTTGACCGTGGAAAACGGGCAGTCACTTGCGATCGATTCATCGACAAAGAGGCCCAACACCTCACCGGCAGCTTTCAAATTGCTGTTGGCCTCGTCGGAGGCCTGCTGCATGGCCGCTTTCGCCGCCAGTTTGGCGTGCTTATCAAATTGTCCGACCAGGTGGATGAACGCCTCAATCAGGTTGTCGTTTATTTGGCGGAACCGGTGGAAGGCAAAGCACAATAAATATAGACGTACCGTGGAGATATCCATGCGGCGCAGCTTGTAAATCGTGTAGAACTGGACCAGCCCGGCGTAATACTTGATGCTCTCACTGGACAGTGAGGCATCCATCAGAAATGTTTGGGCGAAGGCATGCAAGGGGCCCAGTTGTTTGCGCCGACCGACTTCCCGGCGCAGCTCCTTGTTGCTGAAATCGCTCGCCTCGTGTTTCAGGACATTGATCAGATGGATTTTGTCGTCCGCGTGCAGCAGGGTGTTGAGCGATTGCTGCAAGTCGGCGGGCAAGCTGGCATCCAACTTTCTGGTAACACGCTTGCGTTCGTCGGTGACAGCCTGGCTTACAAGGTCCTGCAAAGACGTGTATCCCGGTGCCACGATGCGCTGGCTTGATAGATGCTCCAATACCTCACGCAAAATGAATTTGGGCTGGGTTGACAACATCGCCGCCCGCTGCGCGAAAGCAACCAGCGCATGCTTGCCCTCGCCCCCACACAGGCGATAATCCAACAGCCCAAGGATGATTCGTTGTTGGGCCAGCCGGGTGGGCTTTGACAAAGAGCCCACCTCGACCATAAGTCTGCCTGGAAAATAGCGCGTCAGAATGTGATCAATGTCGGGCCGAACATGGTCAAGACTGACAACGAAGAACTGTGCCTTGGCCTTGAAGTAGCCCAGTTGCAGTACGAGATGAACGCCCGCCGTGATTGTGCGTGCAGCATCGATGGTCTCTCGCTCTTCGGGACTCAAATCAAAATGGATTTGGCGTTCACCTTCGGTGAAGTGCGGCAAGCCATACAGGCTGTCAACTTCTTCGGTTGACAGAATGGAAAGGCGCCGAGAGGCTTCGAGTTTATTGCTTGGCAAGGCTGACGTGCTCCAACGGCTGGCTCAGTCGCACGCTGAGCTCGTAAAAGTGAAATGGGGATGAAGAGGCGCTTGCCGACGCCGGCAGCCAGGAGTTGTTCATCCTCGGTCGGCGTGTAAAGCTCCGCCAGCTCACGCGGTGTCGGATCGGTTTCAGGCTGGGATAGGCCGTCTCATGGAGCGTGGTCATTCGCGGGGACTACCCCGCCTGGCGACTTTGCTTCCCATCGCCTCAATCCCAATAGGTGTCAGTGGCGGGTTCGTGAAACGAGGTTTCCAGCAGGCACTGGTTGTCCTCGGCGATGCGGTACATGTCATCGAGCAGCGAGGCGATCACCTCGTCCAGCAAGTCGCGGGACAGGTAGGGAACCGCCAGCTCGTAGAGCGTGCCCTCGGTGTTCAGGCGTTGCATGGCAAAACGCTCGAAGCAGGTCTGCTCGATCAGCCGGTGGCCACGGGCCAGGCCGCGCGCCTGCTTGCTGAAGCGGGCCAGCACCATCGTGACGCGCAGGACCGCCACGGGCGTCGTCCCTTCGGCCGGCAGGCGGGGAACTTCGGCCTGTTTGGCCAGTAACAACAACGGCGGCGGTGGCTGCGGAGCTGCTGGCGCCAGGGCTGTCAGGCCCTGCTCGAAGCGGACTTGCAGGCTGGAGTCCGACGCATCGAGGTAGCGCATGGCCGATTTAACGTCCTTCCAGCCGACGTATTCCATCAACTCCTTGATGTCCCAGCCGCTGGCGCGGGCCCAGCCGGCAAAGCCGCGGCGCATGGAGTGGCTGCTGTATTCCTCGGGCGACTCAACGCCGGCTTCGGCGAACAGGCTGCGCAGCAAAGGGATCAGGCTGTTGGCGTGCAGGCTTTCCTCTGCGACATGCCCCCAGCGGTCGATCTTGCGGAACACCGGCCCCTCGGTCAACCCAGCCAGGTCGATCCAGGCATTGAAGGCGGTCACGGGACACAAACGGGACAAGGCCGGGCATTTGAAAACACGGCCCTGCAGTTGCCTGTCGCCTTTGCTGCGACCCAGGTAGCAGGCCATACCTTGGCCGGGGGTGACCTCGGTGTTCTCAACACGCAGGTTGACCAGTTCGTCGGAGCGAAAGCCGCGCCAGAACCCCAGCAGCATCAGGCTGCGGTCGCGCGTGTGGCGCAGCAAGGCCGGTCGGTCGCCGGACCGCTGGGCGTTGCCGATTGCGACACCGAGCCACTGGTCGATCAGCTGGAGTACCGCCAGTTCCAGGGGGCGTGCGCGCTTTTCTGGCACGGCGTGAATCGAGCGAATGCCTTTGAGGACCTGACGCACCAGGGCCGATTTGGTGGGGTCGGCAAAACCTTGGTCGGTATGCCAGCGGGACAGCGCCGCCAGCCGCTGGCGCAGCGTGTTAATGGCCAAGGTAGCCGCATGGTCGGCCAGGTAGCGGGAAATGGCGTCGGCCGTGGAAGGCAGCAGGCCTTTCCACTCAATCTCGAAATGGCGGATGGCCGAAGCGTAGCTTCGGCGTGTGTTGCCGCGCTCGGCGGCCTCAATGTACTGGGCAAGACGGCTCATGTCACTGTAGGTCGGGCGTGCTTTTCTGAATATTGCCGCGTTGCAACGCAGAGGCGATGGACAGCCGTATGCCGGCGGCGAAGGTTTTGGCGAGAGTACACGATTTGTTGACGGGTACAGCGGACATCACGACGGCCAGAGCATCCCGCGAGGAGGTGACGATCAGGCTGGCGAGCCGGGGTTCATGCCTTGGGCTTCCTCTTGGCTGGTGCCGCCTTTTTCGGGGGTGCCGAATTTAGGGATGGCGCCGCCTTGGCGTTCTGTTCACGCTCAAACACCTCGTTCGCGTAGCCTTCCAAAAGGGCTTCGCACTCAGCCAGTTGTTTTTCGGCCGCCGCGCGCGCCGGCGCGCCGTAGAAGTCCAGGACCTTGATCTTGTCCAGCCAGCCCTTGAGCTTCTTCAGGTCCTCGTCATTTTCCTTGACCTCCGCGAAGGTGTAGTGACCAGCCTTGATTTCCTTGTCGATCTCCTTCTTGTAATCAGCGCATTTTTCCAGGAACTCCTCGTAGTCCTGGTCGCGGTCATGTTTGAAGCGCGAGACCACCAACGCTTCCTGTTTAGGGTCCAGCGCCAGGGTTTCGAAAATGACGGCCTCGCCGCCGGCGTGCTCAATGTCGCTTTGCACCATGCGAAGCTGGCGCTGGTGCTCGGTGGTCAAGGGCAGCACGCAGATGCTGTTCTGCAGGTAGACGGCGCCAAGGCTGCGGATGCGGCGCCAGATGCCCACGCGGATCTTTGTAGGCTCTGCCGGAACCTTGTAAGTCAGCAGAAGCCAGTTGGTTTTTTCTTGATTCATTTTAAATGTGTCGGTCGATACATTTAAAATGTGCCATATCCGGCCATTTTCTGCAAGCTACAAGGAACATCATGAAGTTATTCGCGACCCTGCGCGGTTGGGCCAAGACATTGAAGCGAGACGGCGTTACGCTCTGGTTTGCCTGCAAGCATCCCGAAACGCCCTGGTATGCCAAGGCACTGGGCGTTTTTGTCGTTGCCTATGCACTCAGCCCGATAGACCTGATTCCGGATTTCATTCCGGTGCTGGGCTATGTGGACGATGTGTTGTTGTTGCCAGGCTTGATCTGGCTGGCGATCCGCCTCACTCCCGCGCCTGTCCTGGCGGAGTGCCGCTTGAAGGGTGATGAGTGGATCGCGCAGGAACGAGTCAAGCCGCGCAGCCTGTGGGGTGCCAGCCTGGTTCTCGTGGTATGGGCGGTGCTGGCCTGGTTACTCTGGTCCTGGTGGCAACCCAAATAAAAAGCTCACAGGAGAGTTGCCGGTGCAGTTCCTTGCTTTCGCTAGCTGTAGTCTTCTTCTGCCGCAATGATGACCGACCGCTATTTATTGCTGCCGCAGATAGAGCTTAGGCATGATGTGGCCGAGTTGCGTCTGTCGTCGAAGCAGTGTTGAGTGCCTGGTGCTGTCCGCGCACCGCAACCCATCGCATGCTGGCGGTAATGGCACCCAAAGTCAGGACGTAAAACAGAACCTGCATTCCTGCCGGCTGCGCGTCATAACCTATAAGCCCATGCAGTAGCGTTCCGACAGCCGAGGCCTGAGACAGTACATGGGAGGTGTCCCACAGGGGGGCGCCAAGGCTGGGCAACATATCTGCCTGTATGAGGAAGCGCGCCGCTTGCGAGGCCATGCTGGCGGCGAGCAACAGCACGAGAATGCCCGTTATTGAAAAGAACCACCGCAATGGGACGCGCAAAAGGCCCGCATAAAGCAAACCGCCCAGTAGCAATCCGGCCGCGAGGCCGCTTGCGCCCCCTGCAAATGTCGCGCGCAAGCCGCCTTCACTGCTTGTGGCCAGACCATATAGAAAAAGCACTGTCTCTGAGCCTTCGCGCAAAACGGCAAGCCCTACCACGATAAAAATGACCGAACGCTCACGTGTCCCGTCGCTGATTGACCGTGCGGTACTCGCAGCCTGCGCGGCCATCTGGCGGCCATGAACCGACATCCAGATGTTGTGCCAGGCAAGCATGCCAACCGCCAGCACCAGGATGCCTGCGTTGAAGAACTCCTGGCCCATCCCGCCGGCCATGCCCGAGATTAATTCCATGCTGGACGCCACCAGCGCCGCACCGATGAGGCCGGCAAGGATTCCGGCAAATATCCAGCGCCCGCGGGAAGGTATACCGCGGGTGGCGGCCGCCATGATGCTAATGATTAGCGAAGCTTCAAGCGACTCACGAAAGACGATTAGCGCAGCGGCGAACATGCAGGCTCCTGGTCAGGATCTCACTTAACGATGATAGTGCCCTGCGCGGCAGCTTCGTTTTCGTGATACTCCTCCACGAAGGCGTGGCGGCCCGGTTTCAGGGGACCAACGTTAATTGTTGCGGTGGACTTGCCAGGAATGACTTTCTCTCTTCCCAGTGATTTACTTTCAAACTCAGCGGGCGTTGCATCCTTATTGACCACCAACAGCTTGATTTTTATCCCGGCAGGAATGGTGATCTCTTTAGGCTCAAAAGCGTGGTTTTGGATCGTCAGCGTAAATTCCTGATCGGCGGCAAAAGCGCCGGTGGCTGCGAAAAATATAAAGAAAGCGGCTGGGAACGAGCGTTTCATTTTTAAATCCTTCTGATCAGATGCTAATGATAATGATTCGTATTGTAAGCTACAAGCCTGCCTGTCCTTTGAACATTGAGATGTTGATGAACCCATGAGCGATGCGATGCATTTTGCGGAGGACTGACCGGATGTTTCAGGAAAAACCGGCGCGGCCTCACCATTCAACGCTTGCCGACGAGCGATTAGGTGGATCGGCGACCTGCAGGCTGGCGTCCCGCAGCGCCACGAATGTGTCTTTAGCCCGCATTTATTTCACGCTTTTTCCTCTCATAGGAGACGACTGAAGCGCTGCTGCCCGAACACCGCGAGCGGCTCTATCTTCCGACGGTTGCGCTGTCGATGTTCATGCGCCAGGTGCTGGAGGCCGATGGCTCGTGCCAGAAGGCTCTGGCGCCATGGCTGTGGCGCGGCCGCACGGTCAAGCTGGTGGACGGCACCGGGCTGTCGATGCCCGATACCCCGGAGAACCAGGCGTTGTATCCCCAGCCCGGCGCGCAGGCGCCCGGGGTGGGACTTCCCTTGCCGCGACTGGTCATGGTGATTTGCCTGGCCACCGGCGCGGCGCTGGATGCGGCGATCGGGCCACACAGCGGCAAAGGCAGTGGCGAGCTCGGACTGGTACGCCGCCTGCTCGCATCCGAACGAACAGGGCGTGGAGAGTCAGCTCGGGTGAACCTCAACTCGAACGGATGGGCGATGCTCTCGTAGCAGCGTTCGCAGTCTGCCAACGGCCGTGGGAGACGTCCTGCGCGGATGGGACGGCTCGTAGCGCATCGCCTGGAAAAACTACCGGCGCACCGCCGTCGGTCGCCGTTTGGACGGAGCACGGTGTGCGGGCTTGGCGCGATGGTGCCGCTTGGCGCCGGCTCGCGTTCGGCTGCGCACGTCGACCTTCACCGGAAGGTACACCACGACCCGCTGTTCCGCCTTGAAAGAGGCCGATGTGCTGACGCCGTTCCATCTGGCGACCTCTGGGCGGCTCAGCCGGAAGCGTCGGGCGATGCTGGTCACTGTTTCGTGCTTCCTGGCTTTGACCCACGTGCGGCGCGTGACGCGTTCGGGCGACAGCTTCAGCTGCCCGTTGTCCGCGATATGGCTCGCCACGTCATCCTGCATCTTGGCCGAGCGCGGGACGATCAGGACCGAGCCGGCCTTGATCAGCATGCGCGGCGGGATGGTGTTCACGGTGCGCAGGTCGGATTCTTTCATCCCGACGCGGCGCGCGGCCTCCGATGTGCTCATGGTGACCGGCGCGCTCCAGGCGGTCCAGCTCGCGTACTGGCCTTCCGTGTAGGCTTCGAAATTGCGCTTGAAAACCTTCGCGTTATCCCACGGCAGGAGAATCTCGGGTGTGCCCGCCGCGAGAATGACGGGTCGCTTCATCGATGGATTGAGCGCCTTGAAGTCGTCGACCGACACGTCGGCCAGCCGCGCAGCGAGATCCACGTCGATGTCGCGGGTGACCGTGACGCTCTGGAAGTAGGGGTGATTCTCGATCAGCGGCAGCTCGGCGCCCAGGCTCTCCGGGTTGGCCACGATATTCTTCACGGCCTGCAGCTTGGGCACGTAAGAGCGCGTTTCGTTGGGCATGCTCAAATCGGCGTAGGTGATGCCCAGGCCGTTCTTCTGATTGCGCGCGATCGCGCGGCCGACGCTGCCTTCGCCCCAGTTATAGGCCGCCAGCGCCAGGTGCCAGTCACTGAACATGCCGTGGAGCTTTTGCAGGTAGTCCAGTGCCGCGCGGGTGGAGGCCAGCACGTCGCGCCGATCGTCCCGGAAGACGTTTTGCTTGAGCTCGAAGAAGTTGCCGGTGGCGGGCATGAACTGCCACATGCCGGCCGCGCGCGCACTGGAGACGGCCTGCGGATTGAACGCACTCTCGATGAAGGGTAGCAGCGCAAGCTCGGTGGGCATGTTGCGGCGCTCGAGCTCCTCCACGACGTGGAACAGGTACTTGCGCGAGCGCTCGGTCATGCGCTGCATGTAGTCGGGCCGGGACACGTACCACTGTTCCTGCTGGCGCACCAGGTCGCCGTCCAGGTTGGGCATGGCAAAGCCGCGGCGGATGCGCGCCCACAGGTCCACCGGCGGCTGCAACTGCGCGACACCTCGAGAGGCCACGTCGGAAGCGGTGATCGGCTGCAGCGGGCCGCTGGGAATCACAGCGGGAGCGGGCGCCGCCGCCTCGGCAGGTTTGGCTGGCGTCGACACGGTCGCGGGTCCGGAAGCCGGAGGAGTGGCGCAGCCGACCAGCCAGAGCAGGCCCGCCAGTGCCGCGAAATGAAGCAACTTCATCTGAATTCGTTCTTCCATTGTTGAATGGCCGCGAATACCGCGGCCTCATCCTCGGAGGTTGCGCCGTTAAAGTCGCGCGCGGCCTGGGCCACGCCGGCCAGGCGTGTGCGCGGTAAGGGATCGATCCGCTTTTCCTGTTCGATGGACATGGGCAGGGTCGGCAGGCTCAGGATGCGCAGTTCTTCGCAGCGCTGAACGTAATTGATCAGCTGGACATTGCCGGGTTCCACGGCCCAGGCAATTTTAAGATTGCTCGACGTATTGTCCATGAACGATTGCCACGTTGCCAACTTGGTGGCGGCTAGCTTCCGGGCTTCGTCCATGTCATTAGCTATGCCGTACCAGGTCGAACGATCCCACGCGCCTCCATCCGGGCAGCGCACCGCACGGAGCCCATCGCTGCGCGTGATTGCAAATGGACGCATCCACCACCGCTCGATCTCTGCATCGCTGCGATCGTCGTTTGGTGTGTCGTCAAATCCAGCTGGTAAAACAGGATCAAAGGGTAAGTGGAGTACGTTGGCCGGCACCGGCACCGTCATCGCTGCAGCCGCTTTGTGGAGTCGCATTACCGAATGCCAGCTTTGAAAGCCGTGTTCTCGCGCAACATCCTCAAGGGTAGCGTTAGGTGTATTCACTCAGTCCGGGAGCGCCGCACACGGGCGTTAATACGGCTGCGCAAGCGCCAGCGACCTGCGTCGGCCAGCATACGCCCGGCCCAGCGGAAGACGTTGAACTCGCGCACGGTGCTGCGCAGGCTGGCCATGCGCTCGCGTTGCTCGGCCTGCGGCATCGTCGCGGCCCGGTTCAGCGCGTCGGCAGTCTCCTCGACGTGATATGGATTCACGATCAGCGCTTCCGACAACTCCCTTGCAGCACCAGCGAAGCGACTGAGCACCAGCACGCCCTGCAAGTCATCGCGCGCAGCAACGAACTCTTTGCATACGAGGTTCATACCATCGTGCAAACTGGTCACCACGCAGATATCGGCCGCCCGAAAAAGTTCGGTAACCGCATCGTGTTCATGATGCTGTGCCAGCAGGTGAACTGGGATGTATCCGGGTTTGCCGAAGCGCTCGTTAATGCGTTCGGACACCCGCTGGATACGTTCCTGAAAGCTTCGGTACTCGTCCAGCGCGCTGCGCGTGGGTGCCGCGACCTGGACAAAGACAAAGCGCCCAATCCAGTCGGGCCATTTCTCCAGCAGCCGTTCCACGGCATTGAGTCGTTCAAGAATGCCCTTGGTGTAGTCGAATCGATCTACCCCGACGGCCAGACAAGCCTGTTTCGGAAGACCCAGGCGCTTAAACACGCGGTGGCGGCATTCGGACACCGACGCCCAAGCGGCCGACTCGGCCTCGCCGGGCCATTCGATAGAGATCGGATAGCTCTCGACCAGGGTTTCCTTTTCCTGATACGCGATGGTCGAGTGCTCGTGCTCGATCCGTGCTTCGAGGTAACGATCCACCGTCTCGATGAAGTTCTTGCAATGGAACTGCGTATGAAAACCCAGAATCGTGCTGCCCAGCATGCCCTGCAGGATTTCCCGCCGCCAGGGACAGATCCCGAACGATTCCGGATTGGGCCAGGGAATGTGCCAGAACGTCAGAATGGTGGCCTGTGGCAACTTCTTACGGATCATCGCTGGCAGCAAGGCAAAGTGATAGTCTTGCACCAGAACCACGGGGTCTTCGCTTCTAGCCTCGGCGATCACCGCGTCCGCGAAACGCTGGTTGACGACCCGATAGGCTTCCCAGTCCGATTCCCGGAACACCGGCCTGACATGCGCGACATGGCACAACGGCCACATGCCTTCGTTGGCGAAGCCGTAGTAATAGCCCTGTTCTTCCTCGCGGGAAAGCCAGACTCGCCTGAGCCAGTAGCCGTCGTGGCCCGGCGGTACCAATACCCGATCATGGACGTCAACCACCTCGCGATCGGCACTACCGCCGCCATGCGCGATCCAGGTTCCAGAGCAGGCCTGCATGACAGGTTCCACAGCGGTGACCAGCCCACTCGCCGGTCGCTTGACCACCACGCCACCGCCATTGCGCTCGTGAATGTATGGCTCCCGGTTCGATACCACGATCACCTGGTCACCGCTGAGCTGGGTTCGCAGCAGCGCGCGCAGGCGCTCGGCGGTCCATTCGACTGCCGGCCCCTGAGAGCGCCGATATTCATCTTCGAGGTCGCGCAGGCGGGCTCGCAAGTCGGCTGCAAAGGGGGCCAGCTCGGGCGACGGCAGCATGGGGCTAAGCAGACCCTCGCCGCGCATCAACGCCCGGGTGCCATTAACCCAGCCGCGCCAGCTTAATTGGGCAACTACCACCGTAATCAATGCGATAACCAGGCCCAGCGCAGTGATCAAGCCGATCAGGTAGCGCCGCGAGTCCTGGCTGCGCCGGTCGATGAAGCTCAGGTCGTGTAATAAGACCAGCCGGCCCACAAGCGTTGGCGCCGGCGGCGGCTCTGCAGGGATCACAGCATCCGCGGGATCGGTATCGCTCGAAGTGTCTGCCACAGTTTCGCCCTGCCGCTCGACCGCCGGGGGCGACCGACGTTCCACCACGTCATGCACCCCCACATGCACCGGCCCGCCGGCCAAAGGCAGGCGCGGCTCAGCGTGGCGCGCCAGATCAACCGCCATCACGCACGACAGGCTTGCAGGGAACCGGTTCGTGCTTTGCAGCAGGCGCCCCTGCGGGTTGCACAAGCCGATCGCAAAGAGCCGTTCGTCCTGGGCCGTCCGGTCCAACAGTGTCCGCAATCGCGCCATTCGGCGCGAACTAAGGGCATCGGCCACCGAATCGGAGAGCGCGTTGGCGACCAGAACACCGCGGCTGTTGAGGTCGCGACTGAACCAGCGAAAAGTCACCTGATCGAGCAAGGGGACGGCCAGGTAAGCGGCGGCCACCAGCGTGGCGACCAGCGGCAGCAAAAAGCGCAGTTGAAGGCGAAGTGTTTTCAGCACCATCGCAAGCCCCCCTTCGCGGGGCGAAACGTGGTGACAACTTTATTCATAATGACGCCTATTATATTTGTCCAAATATATTGATCAGAAAAACCTGCTTGTGGATGTTGATGGTGTGAATGCCGACTCGGGCGGCTTCGACGGCCACGACCACTCCAACGGGCCTACCACCCCGAAACCAACTGCGGGCACCATGGCGCCGACGTCGCTCCCTGCACACCTCGACCCCAAGAGCGCGATATCGACAGATCGCAGCGTCTACTTCGACTTCGACGACTATTCGATCAAGAAGGAGTACGGCCCACTGATTGAGCGGCACGGCAGGTACCTGGCGTCCAATCCACGCCTGGCGCTCGCCTGAGCGTGCGCTCCATGACCGGCCGGATGACTGCCTAACGGTCGCACTCCTTCACACTCATCAACACTTCCCGAGCCGCCGCACCCCAACCCAACTCAGAGTGGACACTGCTATCTGGTCATAAGGGGACATCACGACTTTGTGTTACAGGTCAATCGCCATTTCTTGACATCCGACACAAGGGGAGCACAATCGCAAGAGGCATGAATGGACGCATCGTCATGCCATCAGGCTGGAGAAAGTCATGCGCCTACGCACTGTGCTCGTTGTCCTCATGATCGCGATGATCGCAGCCTTTGCGGCCATCAACTCGCAGGCGTTCTTGGCACCGACGACGTTGAGCTTACTGTTCACCTCGTTCGACGCGCCACTCGGACTGGTGATGCTCGGCACCCTCATGCTCGTCGTGGTGGCCTTCGCGCTGTACATGGCGGTTTGGCAGAGCACCATCCTGAGCGACTCGCGGCGCCACGCGAAGGAGCTTCAACAACAGCGCACGTTGGCAGAGCAGGCTGAGGCCTCGCGATTCACCGAGTTGCGTGCGTCACTACACGACGAGGTCGAACGTCTGACCGCCTGTTTGGGCCAGGTTCAGGAAACCCTACGCACCGAAATCCGCGAAAACGGCAACTCGCTTGCAGCGAGCATTGCCGAGATGGATGACAGGCTTCGCCGCGGCGGTGGGCCGGAGTGATGAGACGGAGCTCGTCCACCGCACGGCCAGGCGGCCAGCCGCAGCACCACGGCCGCAGCAGGAGATGGGCGATCTGCGCTACAACGACGACGAGCAGCACCGCAGGCACGATCCGTCCCACTGTCTCAGCGTCGAAATGCGCATGGTCATGCTAACATATACATTTGCACAAATATTTATCGCAGCGGCAAGGAACGTCCATGCGTGCAGATTTGCAGCGATCCTGGAATTGGAATGAAGAACGACCGGCTCCAGCTTGGCTTCCTCGTCCCCTTGTTGGTAACCCCGGCCGTCGCCGCGCGAAACCACCGTCAAGACCGACCCGCCGCGGCGCGTCGCGGATGCGCTCGGTGGGCGTGACCCGGTGACTGCGGACATCGGCGCCGTGGCCGGTCTCATGCTCCGTCACGACCTGAGCTTCATCGGCTGGGGAGCCGTTGAGGTGGGCTGGGTTGAGAGTCGACGCAACATTTCCATAGGCATGTTGCCATCGACAGATTACATTGGCTAACGCATGGAGATTTTCGATTGAAGAGAACTTCGTATCTGATCGTTGGCGCGATGGCGCTTGGGCTGATTGGCGCGAGCGCGTGGCTGTGGCGGCGCGGCCCGGCACCTTCCGAAACACCAACGGCACCGCTGCCGGCAGCCATGTCGCCAGCGCCGGCGGTGGCCGCGGCGTCTGAGCCGGCCGTCAAGCATCCTATCGACGTCGCAGTGGCAGCAGAGCCACCCCGAAAGCCGCTCGATGTCGATGCCGCGCTCACCGAACTGCTCGGACGCAAGACGGTGCTGTCGATGTTCCAGCTCCAGGACTTTCCCCGCCGCTTTGTCGCGACGGTCGACAACCTCGGCCGATCGCATGCGCCGGCCGGGCTGTGGCCCGTCAATCCGGCGGCCGGAGCCTTCACGGTCGACAAGCAGGACGGCGTCGATGTCATCAGCGCTGAAAACGGATTGCGCTACACGCCGTACGTGCTGCTCATCGAGACGGTCGACCTGCGGCAGGCGGTCGCGGTCTATGCACGGCTTTACCCACTGCTTCAGCAGGCCTACCAAGACATCGGGTATCCGAAGCGCTACTTCAATGACCGACTGGTCGAGGTGATCGATCAACTGCTTGCGACCCCGGAGGTGAGCGACCCGCTGAAGGTTCACCTACCGACGATCAAAGGACCGGTGCAACCCGAGCGACCCTGGGTGCTCTACGAATTCGACGATCCGGCGCTGCAGTCGCTGTCCGCCGGTCAGAAGGTTCTTCTGCGTATGGGACTGGTCAACGAGCGACGCATGAAGGCAAAGCTCTCTGAGATCCGCCGGCTCGTGACCGCCGAAACCGTGCGGCGATAGTCGAGCCATGGTGTTTGATCTGTCGCCGCTGATTGCCAATCTTGCCTGGCCCTTTGCGATCGCCCTCGCGTGGGTGGCAGGTGAACTCGGACACCGGTGGATCGGGCTGCCGAGGATCAGCGTCTACGGACTCGTCGGCTTCGGTCTCGGTCACACGCAGCTGGGGCTGCTCCCATCGGCCGACTCCGGCACCGGCATGCTGCTGGCCAACGTGGCGTTCGGGCTGATCCTCTTCGAATTCGGTTACCGCATCAACCTGCGCTGGCTGCGAACCAACCCTTGGATCGGTGCGACTGGCGTGCTCGAATCCACGGCCACTTTCGTGGCGGTCTACGCCGTGGCGGTCGGCTTCGGCATGCCGATCTTGGCCTCGCTCCTGCTCGCCTCCCTGGCGATGTCCACCTCGCCAGCCGCGATCATGCGGGTTGTCAACGAGCAACGCAGCTCGGGACAGGTCACCGAGCGTGTATTGCATCTGACTGCGGTCAACTGCGTGCTCGCCGTCTTTGCGTTCAAGGTCATCGTCGGCTTCTGGACTTTTCAGACATCCGGAAGCGTCTGGCAGGCCGTCTACAACAGCCTGATTCTGCTGCTCGTGTCGGCCGGGCTCGGTGCCGCATTCGGTCTCGGCGTGCCGGCGCTGCTCAGGCGATTCGGCCGTCTCACGCGCGACGCGACCGTGGGTTTTGCCATCGGCGTGGTCCTGCTGGTCGCGATCGCCCACACTTTCAAGTTCTCGCCTGTGCTGGCTGCACTGACTTTCGGCCTTGTTGCACGCCACCGTCGCGTGGTGTTGAACCAGACGCAGCGCAACTTCGGCGCGCTTGGCGATCTCCTCACGATCGTGCTGTTTGTCTTCGTCGCGACGACGATCGCGTGGCATCGCGTATGGACGGGCTTGGGCCTGGCGCTGGTCCTGATCGTCGTGCGGCTCGTCGCCAAGGTGTTTGTTGTCGGCGCGCTGGCACGCGTGAGCGGCATCTCATGGCGCAAAGGCGTGCTGACGGGCTTGGCCATGACGCCGATCTCGGTCTTTGTCATTCTTCTTCTCGAACAGGCACGATTTCTCGGCATCGACCTGGTGGACCAACTGGCGCCGCTGGCGGGGGCCACGTTGCTGCTGGAACTGATCGGACCGGTGGTCACGCAGCGCGCCCTGATCCTTGCAGATGAGAGTTCCGAACCTGCGGAGGGCTGAAATGCCGTTAGAACCATTCAAGGCTTCCGCACCACTGACGCTCGGTGTCGAACTCGAACTGCAGCTCGTGAGTCTGAGCAACTTCGACCTGATCGACGCCAGCCCCGACATGCTGGACCTGCTGAACCGGCGCCGCTTTCCCGGTAACGTGGTGCCGGAGATTACCGAGAGCATGATCGAGGTGTCGACCGACGTGCAGACCGATCACGCCGGGCTGCTGGGACAGCTGCAGCAGATCCGCGATGCGCTTGTGGCGGCCGGTGATCGGCTCAACGTCGGCGTCTGCGGCGGCGGAACGCATCCGTTCCAACAGTGGTCCGAGCGCAAAATCTTCTCCAAGCCGCGCTTCAAGGAAGTGTCGCAGCTCTACGGCTACCTGGCCAAGCAGTTCACGATCTTCGGGCAGCACATCCACGTCGGCTGTACGTCTGGCGACGACGCACTGTTCCTGCTGCATTCTCTCAGCCGCTTCGTGCCGCACTTCATCGCGCTGGCGGCGTCGTCGCCGTTCGTGCAGGGCAAGGACACGCTGTTTAATTCGGCGCGGCTCAACTCGGTGTTCGCTTTTCCGCTCAGTGGCCGCGCGCCGTTCACGCTGGACTGGAGCGAATTCGAGAGCGCCTACTTCGCCCGCATGGAGCAAACCGGCATCGTCAAGAGCATGAAGGACTTCTACTGGGACATCCGGCCGAAGCCGGAGTACGGCACGATTGAGCTGCGGGTGTGCGACACGCCGTTGACCGTGGAGCGCGCGGCTGCGTTGGCGGGTTACCTGCAGGCGCTCTGTCGTTGCTTGCTGGAACGGTCGGAGGCTGGGCCCAGCGAACACGATTACCTGGTTTACAACTACAACCGTTTCCAGGCTTGCCGCTTCGGGCTGGACGGGACGGTCGTGCATCCGAAAACCTACGAGACGATCTCGCTGCGGGAAGACATTCTTGCAACGCTGCGCCGGCTTCAGGGCCACGCGGAGGCCACGGGCGGTTTGGCCGCATTGGAGCATCTCTACAAGACCGCGCATGAAGGCAGCGATGCCACCTATTTGCGGCAGCAGTACAAGGAGCGTGGCAGCCCAGAGGGCATGGTTGACGCAGCGATCGCCCGATTCCGCGAAGGGCGCCAAGGCTGAGCCCTCTCGATCAAATTTTTGCGCAGGCGCCATGACCTAGCATTCAGCCGGCTGGGGGGCGGCCAGGAAGCGCTGATAGCGTAGCAGGTCTTCGTGGGTGAGATCGGACAGAGCCACACCGTGCTACAGGCTGCATCAGAACATGAGCCGTTCGGCTTCCTTTCGGTAGCTGGGGTGCTCGTCCTTTCGGTGCCGATTGACACAGCTATGACGTCCGCCATCCAGCGCTGTGCCGTGTAAGGCGGCACAAATCGAGCGCCGAGGTGTCTCAAGCGCAGGCGGTCCACCCGATTGGACTCAATGGTCGAGCGGTCTGACCCTTGTGGAGGCCGGCTAACGGCGGCGCGCTGAGGTCAAGACGTACGGCCACTGCAGGAAGGCGCTGACGATTGCTACGGCGCCAAGCCCGGCCGCACGCGCATGCGAGACGGGTGGAGGTCATAGAAAGAGCGTTCATGATTGGTCCTTAGCAGGGTTTGTGGTTAAACATGAACTCAATATAGAAGCGGACACTTAGGCGGGTCTTAATCTCCTTCGGCGAGCGCTGAGCCGTTGCCGATGGCGCGTAAACGGTGTTCGTCGTGCCGTCGTCCAACACGCCGTTCAGCGACAACGGCACGCCGGGCTCGTGGGCAAGGCGGGCACAGATACCCAGTCCGGTACGATCCCGATCTGACGCGTGCGAGCGGCGACCGGCCAGCACACTCCTGGGTGCCCGTATCTGATGGACAGTTTTCGGTCGGCCATAACACAAGAACATTGCCGGGCGCGGGGATGGACGGGTTCCGTGAGTTCTTGGCAACAGTCCGGCGTTGCGCCTAGAGCTGGCTGGCGTCCTTGAGGACCCGCACCTTGTAGATGACCCGGATACCCGGGTTCGCTGGGTTGCCTGACCGAACCGCGATGACGTCCAGGCCTTCGCGCACCCAAGACGCGGTTTCCATAACCATGCCAGGCATCAGCGTGTGCGACGCCAGCTCTTGCCCCCACTGCGAGCGCAAGGCATCGACCAGACCGGCGAACGCGGATTGTGTCTGCTCCTCCGGGCTTCGGGGAAGCAGGACAAACTCAACCTGCTGCAGTGCCTGGCCACCCAGGAAGAACGTCTCCTCGAAAAAGAAGCGACCATGCTGGACGCGTGGAAGCCGCCAGCGTCCGATCGCGCCCGAAGACAGCTTCTGCGGCCGCCGCACGCGCTCGACGCCAGTGAGCGCCGCATGGAACTCGGTCTCGCTCATGCCCAGCCGCAGAACCGGTCCCAAGGCCTGTGCCGGTGCGGGGGATGCAGCAGATACCAGCGCAAAGCAGGCAAGCAGGCGAGCCGCGTTGACCCTATTGAGTGGCCCCATAAATATTGCGTAACGAATCAAACGGAATACTGGACATGCTTTTCCTGGAACAGGTTGCGGGTGACCGAGGACTGCTTTTGTCTGCGAAGCCGCTATGTCATCAAGATATTGGAATTGTTGCATCGATAAATGTATTTGTACAAATATTAACTCGGTATAATACGCCCTGATACTGTGAAATGCCACGCCTGAAATACGCAACCGCAATCACGGAGATTGACAAGTTCGATATTCTGGAAACTTTTCAACCGGCAGGAGACTCTGAGCGCACGGAAAGTGCCGAAGCCACAACGTAGCGGGCCATGATTTGTCGTGAAGTTGAAGTTCGACCCAGGAATTGCCGACACGACAACAATGACGTTCCGGATACGTTACTGGGCGAAGATTCCGGTCGATGAGAAAGCGGGCCGCCATGGTCTGCTCGGAAGACAGTGTCAAAACACATTGACTCCCGTGCGGTCCAAGCTCTCCGCGAAGCACCGAAGGCAAGGGAAATGCAACCATGACCAATTCGCGGCAACACCAAACCCATGTTCTTCAGGACCGCTATGGCCTGAAGGTGGCAGCCCGCCTGTCGGCGGGGGCGGTCGATTTGCCGCATGACATTTCGGAACGTCTGCGTGCCGCGCGCGTTCAGGCCCTGTCCAAACGCAAGATTGTCAAAGTCCGTACGGCCCCCACCGTACTGACGTTTGGTGGCGAAGGCCTGAGCTGGTGGCGCAGCATTGCATTCGCCCTGCTCCTGATCGTCCTGGTGAGCAGCCTAATTGCGATCCATGTACTCCGGAATGAAGACTTCACCAAGGAGCTTGCCGAGGTCGATGCCGCTTTGTTGACCGATGACCTACCGCCCGCGGCCTATGCTGACCCCGGTTTTGTGGAGTTCCTCAAATCCGGCGGGCACCAGAATCAGTAAGCGCCGACGAACATCATGATGGTATTTCTTGGTATTTCTTGGTTTTTAGCGGCAGAAATTCTGAATACATCCAGCCAGAAGCTCGGGTCTTCCACCCAAGGCTGATGGGCAGCTCGTAGCACTGCCGCAGCGTAATTCTTCCGCCGGCGGTGTTGATGATGTCGACCCGGCCGCCGGATCTTTGGCGTTGCCTGCCAGAAATTCATTTGTGCAAATGTATAAATCTTGCATAATGCGGCGTTGGGCTGTGAATTGCTACTTCTGAAACAATCTTTTTGACGCTACCGAAACCACGGAGACCCACAAATGAATACCGCCAAGACCTGCGTGATTCTGCTTTGCTCAGCAGTCCTGCTTGCCGCGTGCAGCAGCACGCCGACAACCCCGGCTCCGACTGCTTCGATGGCCACGGCCGCCCCGACGGCCCCCACCACCCCGAAACCAACTGCGGGCACCATGGCGCCGACGTCGCTCCCTGCACACCTCGACCCCAAGAGCGCGATATCGACAGATCGCAGCGTCTACTTCGACTTCGACGACTATTCGATCAAGAAGGAGTACGGCCCACTGATTGAGCGGCACGGCAGGTACCTGGCGTCCAATCCACGCCTGGCGATCAGGATCGAGGGCAATGCCGACGACCGGGGCAGCGCCGAGTACAACCTGGCACTCGGCCAGAAGCGTGCGGAGACTGTGCTGCGCGCGTTGAAGATCTATGGCGTCAAGGACTCCCAGATGGAAGCCATCAGCTGGGGCAAGGAGAAGCCCAAGTCAACGGGCCATGACGAGGCCGCCTGGGCGCAGAACCGGCGCGCGGATCTGGAATACCCGAAGAAATGAGGCGCGGGGTGCGCCGGCGTGAGCGGCCCGCTAGAGCTGCCCCAGTGGAATACCCGCCGCACGCTCGTCTACCTCCAGCGCGGCAATCAGCTTCCCGAGATCCCTCTCTAGCCGCGACAAGGTGCGAGCGTCAAGGCTCGCCAATGCTTCAGGAAGCACGCCCGCGAAGGGCCCTGGCGCCTTGCGCAGCACTTTCGTGCCGTTGGGCAGGATGCGCAGGGTCACCGCACGTCGATCGGTGCCGTTCTTCGCCACGACGATCATTTCCCGCTCGACGAGGGACTTCACCAAGTTGCTCGCAGTCGTCTGGTGGACATCCATCGCCCGCGCCAGGTCGTTCATACCGATGCCTGGGTTGGACCGAACCACGCTCAGCGCCCAGAGTTGGGCTCCGCCAATGCCCGCGTCCTTCTCGACCTGCCGGAAGTGCGTCTTGACGGCGTTGAACACCAGGCGAAATCGGCGGAGGACTCGCATCGCAGGCACAGTGCTTGCTGGGGCTGTCTGTTCTTTCCGTGTAGCGCGAGGGGCGGTAGTCGTTTTGGTGTTCATTCGGACATGATAGCGGCTGACCGTCCAGCGCGAGCACTCCACGACACCGCATCTCCTCACAAGGACCGCCGCCGATGAAGCACGACCACCACATCGCAACCGCATTCAAAAGGGAATTCGCTGATTGGCGCCTGTGGTGGTCGCGTAGCGTCGTCATGGCCGTTGCCGCAGTGGCGGGGTTGACCGTGGTTGCATTTACCTGGCTGACCGAGCGGGCACTGGGTCTCTTCTTCAGCCTGCACACCGCGTGGTGGTGGGCTCCATTGCTGTGGACACCGCTGTGCACAGCTGCCATCGTCTGGCTGACGCGCCACTACGCGGCAGGAGCGGCGGGCTCCGGCATTCCGCAGGTGATGGCCTCCCTCGATCCCGCCGTCGACGGGACGCATCGGAGCCTGTTCGTATCGCTGAGACTCACCGCCGCCAAGATAGTCCTGACGGCGTGGGGGCTGCTAGCGGGACTCTCCCTGGGGCGCGAGGGCCCGTCCGTGCAGATCGCCGCGGGGGTGATGCTCGGTGCGCGCCGCTGGCTGCCCAGACGCACGGCCGTGACCGAGCACGGCTTGCTCGTTGCGGGCGGCGCAGCCGGCATCGCCGCAGCGTTCAATACGCCACTGGCCGGCGTGATGTTCGCCATCGAGGAGTTGTCACGCACACCCGAGCAGCGCAACAGCGGCCTCATCGTCGCCGGCATTGTGCTGGCTGGGTTGATCGCGGTGTCGATCCTCGGCAATGCCACCTACTTCGGCGTCATCCACGTCTCCGGGATCGGCATGTCGCTGGCGATCCCCGGTCTGTTGGTGGCGCTGACCAGCGGCGTAGCCGGCGGACTGTTTGCACGCCTACTGATACTCTCCTTCGGTGGTCACTCTGCAGATCGATTCAGCCGTCTGAGACAGCAACGCCCGGTCGTCTTCGCGGCCGGGTGCGGGCTGGCCGTGGCGGTGATCGGGGTCCTGACGAACGGCGCGACGTTCGGCAGCGGCTATACGCACACGCGCAACATGCTGGAGGGCACGGAGAACACCCCGGCGGTGTATGTCCTGTTCAAGTTCATCGCGACCTGGCTGACTGCCTGGTCCGGCGTGCCGGCCGGCATCTTCGCCCCGTCCCTGGCCATCGGCGCTGCGCTGGGCAACGACATTGCGTTGCTCACGCAGTATCCGCAGGCACCTACGCTCATCGCCCTGGGCATGGCAGGGTTCCTTGCCGCAGCCACTCAGGCACCGCTGACCGCTTTCATCATCGTGATGGAAATGGTGGACGGCCACGCCATGGTGCTCAGCCTGATGGCCTGCGCGTTCGTGGCCAGCGCGGTTTCGCGCGTTCTCAGCCACCCGTTGTATACCTCGCTGGCGCACATGCAACTGAGGCGCCTGCCGGCAATGCCCGACGCCGAATCACCCTTACCTTCACGCTAAGGTCCGGGGGAAAAAAGAGCCCCGCAAAGCGGGGCTCAAATCAAGGGCTCGCATCCTGGGTACCTCATGCAGCTGGCTCGACAGCAGCATGGGAGCTCTATTATATTTGCTTCAATGTATTTTTTGTAGATGAGTTTGGGAAATTATTGATGCTGGCGTATTGACCAAATGCATTTGCACAAATGCACATAAACACCAAACAAGTGCGTTCACCTCGTGCGGCGCACTCTCATCGTGCGCTCTTTGGGTGGGTACGCCGTTGTAGGGCGCATCAGATGCATGAATACTCGCTGACCCAGCGTCTTTAGCACCGCACTCTCGGCATGCCTATTGCTAAGGTAGCACCGGAGGATCAACGGTGATTCTCCAAAGACACGGGACGCGCCAACGTCGACGCGATCCCGGACGGACGACGGCGTCCCCGCGCGTACTGGCAGCGACCTGTGCGCGTGCGGGCGCCGTCTTCGTTTTACCATGCAAACCAAACAGGAGATGAGAATGGACACAACCGAGAGTCGGAAAATTGATACGACGCGCCGCACGATCGTCAAGGCTGCCGGCGCGGCCGCCTTGGTTTCCACGCTGCAGCCTGCGGCCTACGCCGCCGGTTCGGACAAGCCCGAGAAGGAGGAGGTGAAGATCGGCTTCATCCCGTTGACCGACTGCGCCAGCGTGGTCATGGCCTCGGTGCTGGGTTTCGACAAGAAATACGGTGTGAAAATCATCCCGACCAAGGAAGCCTCCTGGGCCGGCGTGCGCGACAAGCTGGTCAACGGCGAGCTCGACATGGCGCACGTACTGTATGGGCTGGTCTACGGCGTGCATCTGGGCGTGAGTGGCCCGAAGATGGACATGGCCGTGCTGATGACCATCAACAACAATGGTCAGGGCCTGACCCTGTCGAAGCAACTGGCCGAGAAGGGTGCGGTCGATCTTGCCGGCTTGGTTAAGGTCATGCGCGCGGACAAGCGCGAATACACTTTCGCGCAGACGTTTCCGACCGGCACGCACGCGATGTGGCTGTACTACTGGTTGGCGTCAGCCGGGATCAACCCATTCAAGGACGTGAAATCCATCGTGGTGCCACCGCCTCAGATGGTGGCCAACATGCGCGTGGGCAACATGGACGGTTTCAGCGTCGGCGAGCCGTGGAACCACCGCGCAATCATGGATGGCATAGGGATTTCCGCTGCCACTTCGCAGGATGTGTGGAAGGACCACCCGGAGAAGGTCCTTGGCACCACGGCTGACTTTGTCAAGAAATACCCCAACACCGCGCGTGCGGTGACGATGGCCGTGCTGGAGGCCAGCCGCTGGATCGATGCGAGTCTGCAAAACAAGCTGAAGATGGCTGAAGTTGTGGCGGAGAAGGCCTACATCAACACCAGCGTCGATGTGATCAACCAGCGCATCCTGGGACGCTACCAGAACGGCCTAGGTAAGACCTGGGATGATCCCAACCACATGAAGTTCTTCAACGACGGCGCCGTCAACTTCCCGTACCTCAGCGACGGCATGTGGTTTCTCACGCAGCACAAACGCTGGGGTCTGCTCAAGGAACACCCCGACTACCTGGGCGTGGCCAAGCAGATCAATCAGGTCGACCTGTACAAGCAGGCTGCTTCGGCCTTGAAAATCAGTATTCCAAAGGATCCGATGCGTACCAGCAAGCTAATCGACGGTGTGGCGTGGGATGGCAAGGATCCGGCCAAGTACGCCGACAGCTTCAAGGTCAGGGTCTGAGCACGGTCCTGTAAACGACAACGCAAGAGATCAACGCCACAGGCGCCCGTCATGAACGGGTTGACTACGTGCTCGTGCTGCCCGGCCTCGGACATCGTCACCGTTGGGGGGCCGCGCGAGGGTCGCTTCCCCGGAGAACTGCGGGTTGACGATCAAGTCATCGGTCAACTCGCGCGATCGCTCTGACCACGTCGACCGATCACCGCGCCGGCGCACCACCATCGAATGGATTGCCATTGAACGGATGTTCGCGCTCCGCCGCGACGTCCGCCGACGAGATAAAGCGAAGTACCGCCTGGCGGAGACCACCACGCTGGATGCGCACGTCCCTTGTTATTGTCTCGGCCGCGTCGGCACCGTCGGGGCGCAAGGTTGCGGAGACCTCGTAACGGCCCGGCGGCAACGTCGCAAAAAACCAGGGGCCATCCATTGTGTGTTCGAGTACGACGCGGTTTCCGTCGAGGCTGGTGATGCGCAACTGAGCGTCGGACAGATAGGCTCCAGATCCTTTGGCTACGGTAGCAACCCAAAGGCTATAGTGGCTGCGCTCGACATGCAGTGCCGTCAGTTCCGACTGACCGACGCCGCCCGACACGTAGGCAATGCCACTCTCGGTTTGGGCGCGCTCGAGCGCAGTCGCTGTTTGCGAAAGCAGTACGAGACTGACGGCAGTACCCAGAGTCCGTATCAAGCAGTTGAACCGTTGCATCGATGATCTCCTTTAAGGTGAACAGCCGGGCCAGTGGTTGCCGCGGCGACATCAAATCCGCAGGACCGGCTGACCACTGCGGGGCCATTTTCCGCAGTGACTCGCGTCGTGAGAGCAGGAGGAAACTCGCACTCCTATATCCCGCCGCACTGTGGACCATCTATGTTTGGACAAATATACAGTGAATAGTTCCTGACATCCGCCGCGTAGAAGGGCCCAGCGCCATTTTCTCGCGATGATCGGGCTGGTGGCTCTGGTCGATTCGTTCAGCTACCTGGCGCGACGTGTCATGACACGCTGATTGACCCCCACAAATCGGCGTAACCGTACAACGCCGTGTCGCATATTCCTACATGCGCGCGGCCATCTGGCGTGGATCATAAGGAGAGAGACCTTGCCATGCGCTACAAGACCACCCCAGACGATATTGGCTCGGCGGGGTCACCATCAGTGCGGAACGAAGTGCATTATGGAAATGGATACCCTCATGCAGAATCTCCGCAGAGGCCTGCTCGCCGGGTTGATCGCCACGATCGTATTGTCGGCCCTGATGGTCGCCAATTCCGCGTTCGAGGTGATGCCAGCGCCCGATTTCCCCATGATGATTGCCGACATGATGGGCAAGCCCGACATGCCCTTCATTGGTTGGGGTGTTCACTTCTCGGTTGGTGTGGTCGGGTACGGCGCCACCATGGCGCTGCTGGATGCCCGATTGCCCTGCGACAGCCATGTGGTGCACGGTGTGATATTGGGTTTCGTTGGCTGGGTAATCATGATGGTTGTGGTCATGCTGTTGTTATTGCTGATGCCGATGTTTGGCGCCATCCTGGCCGCAATGAGTTTGAACACGTTGAACCCCGTGATGACGCTCGCACTTCACCTGATTTTCGGGGCCGTCTTGGGATGGGTTTACAGTTGGCCTTTCCAGGTCGAAGCCTCGATGCCTGCAGCGCGAGCTCACTGAAACCACTGATCGAATCGGCCAGGGAACGGGTCAAGGCGAGTTTTCAACACAATAGGCCAATAGGCCAATAGGCCGCACCATCCACCATCTTGGGGGCGCGAATGCGTCCGCTTCAGCTTACTGGGCTAGGCCACGTCTGCGGCCTGCTCCACTTGGCGCTCCAGCTTAATGTGTACCACGGACATGTTTTCGCGCCGCTGTCGCAGGTTTTCCGCGTTCTGGAGCAATTGCTAGCCCTGTAGCTCGGCCACGCCGCCCTCAAGCTCCCCATTGCACTGCCGGAGCTCATCCATCTACTGCTGTTTCCCGGACAACTGCTGACGGTTCAGGTCGGCCTGGTCGGGGTTTGGCGCTTTTCGCGCCGCTTGGCCCTCCAGGAGGGATCATACTTTTCGTGTGAGTTGATACGGTTACTGGGGAAGGTCGTCAAAAAATCAATGCCCTGCAGAAGCGCAACGGGTTGGATAACTCGATTTCTTCCAAACCCTTGATATCAAAGGGCTTTTGTGGTCGAAGCGCACCTTTCTACATTGAAAGTACGATTACCCCCCGTTCTGGAGCCGAAGCAACACCTCCAGCAAATGCGCCGAAGACCTGGCAGCGCCAGTACCGGCGCGACCGTGTGACAGGCAGCGCACGTTGGAACGCGTTTGCCATTCTTGCTCCTTGTCTCAGCAAGGCGACGACCAAGAGTTGCCCACTGATGGAACCGCGGCAGGTATCGCGCTCGGCGGCGAAGCGCGGGTAATGTCCCCCCGCAGCGTTCAGGCCGACCAGACAAACGGCGCGAAATGCCCGTTGCGCGTGCCACTGGTGTCTTTCCAGTCCATGCCGAACATATTGAACACACTGCGCGTCGCCTTGGCCAGGGACAGGCGGCTGTTCACCGGATGCATCGTGTTGTCCACCGCCAGCGCGATGTTGGCGTCCGCGGCACTGGGCAGACCTTCGAGCGCTTGGTCGAGCAGCTCGCCGGCCTTGACGCTACGCGACAAGCCCTTGATCTCGAACTGCACCGGCCGGCGCTCGACACCTGCCATCTTGCCGACCAGTGGCCCAAGCGCGGCCATCGGTCCGCCCGCCGACCCGGTGGCGATCGCCGTGATGGCCTCGACCTGCTTGTCGTTGGCGCGCTCGTCGATGATCAGCCCGACAGTGATGTTGCCCGCTCCCATAGGGC